>Ga0209542_10000240_pt1 | contig 136183 bp, 133 predicted proteins | sample RifCSPhighO2_01_FD_184028 | JGI IMG/M metagenome (GOLD analysis project Ga0209542, IMG submission 184028) | Soil microbial communities from Rifle, Colorado - Rifle CSP2_plank highO2_0.1 (SPAdes) (version 2) | ecosystem: Environmental > Terrestrial > Deep subsurface > Rock core/Sediment ... | reverse complement strand
AGAACCTAACTTTTGTTACTATGAGGTTGTATTCGGGAATGATAGTTTTCATAGAAACAGCTCCGCAAGGGAGCTGTTTCTATTTTATATGAAAATGAGAGAAAAAGGGAGTTTCGTAATTCAAAGTATATAGGGTATTTTTGTCAACTACCCGCTACCTACCCCAAAAGGCCCCAGAATACTGCGTTCCATGGGTTTAGAGCAGTATCTGTCTTGTTACTTCGCCTTTTTATCAGTTTGGTGTATGCCAAAGATATTACCTTCGGTATCTTTGTAGTATGCCTGCCACTCCATTCCTGGAAATGCGAATTTTTGCACAGCAACCGTTCCACCGGCAGCCTTTACCTTCTTAATCGTCGCATCTATATCGGAAACCTGCACCGTGCAAACAAAGGCGTTGACCGCTTGGCCTTTTTTGGGTCCAGCTCCTTTTCTAACCAAAAGTCCCCCGTTGATTCCTGCTTCTTTACTACCCTTTCTTGCGGTCATAACCATCCAATAGCGTTGTTTCCCCCACTGGTCAATCTTCCAACCAAATACGTTCTTATAGAATGTGGACGCACGTTTTGGATTTGCTGCTTGAATCTCAAAATGCCAACTCTGTTCATACCCCGGCGGCAAGCCGACGGGGTATTCTGCGGTTTGATTGGGGTAATTTATTTACCGGCGCTTCCCTACTTCAGTAGCTCGCATAAGCGCGAGTTTTATTCCCAGTGAACTTGAGTGGTAACTCTGATCAACCGTAGAAAGTAAAACAGAAATGAGATCTTCAAGCGCTATATTTGAGAGCCCGGAAACGGTGTTAGACAAACGCTCATCAATAGTCTCCTCAATCTCGTCAAAACGGGAACGGTATACGATGTCAAGGTCAAGCACCACTTTTTTCAGGAATGCTTCCGCGCTCCCCAACTGGTCACGCAAGGTCTTTAGGTACCGAGCGACTTGCTGTTTATCTCCAGTTGCCAGCCAGCTGACAAAGAGGGCACTGTCCACTGACGGCTTCCCCCCTGCGGTAAACGCGTTCGGTGATGGTGACGAGACCCGAGCGGAAGACACATCGGGAATCGGGGCCGGAGTAGAACGTGCAGAAACATCGCTCACCGTAGCTTTATCGGTCAGAGAAGCACTCACTTTTTCTTTATTCAGCAGAAGCCACCCGTCTTCGCGGTCATATCTCTCTTCAGCACTCTTGATTACCGCGCTTACCAATACTAAGGCCTGCGCAGCGTCATTTTTCCCTTTATCGGCAATTATTTTCATACCCTCCTCTGATATGATGGCGTGATTACGCTGGGCTTCAGCCGCAATGATATCAACGATACCTGCTCTGGCCTGCCCCCCTCCGTGAACTTCCTTCGGGACAATGGTCTCTGTGTACATGGGTGAATTTATAATTTGATTAATATCTACATACGACGGCTCTTCAATCAATGGAGATTCTTCGCTCTGCGCCTCCACAACCCCCTCATTGATACCCAACCTCGGCCCATCCCCGTACCCTGTCTGTGTGTGGTTAAACGCGAAAGTATCGCGTTTCCGACGCCAGAGTTTGGCACGGAAAAAATATACTGCAGCCACGCTCCACAAGCCAAGTATGAGTAAAAAGAGCGCGACCTTATATCCATCGCCAAAACCAGTGTAGGGAATCTGCGAGAGGAACACGGCCGAAAGCACTTGTCCCACGGGGGGTTTTTTAAGCAGAACGACGGTCGGAGGATTAAAACCTCCACCTCCGCCGCCACCTCCGCCTCCACAATTCTGTGTGCATCCCGGCGGTGGGAGAACATTAAGGGAACAAGATGCCGTGGTGGTATCTGAACCCGACATCACGGTTACTGATGCGTTTTTGCTGCCCGTTGACCCATAGGTTTTTGTGACAGAATCCGTATTCCCTGACAAGCCTTCACTCCCCGTCCATGCATAGGTATACGTTCCCGTGCCACCGGTAGCAGTTGCGGTCCACGTGGCAGATTCACCAGAATGAATAACAGAAGGACTGACAGAACATATCGCTGAAAAAGCAGAGGTTATCGGCATGCTCGTAATAGAGGTCTCGCAATTTGCGGACACGGTCTGTGACCCCGACGCTATGACGACCGTTCCCTGTTTCGTTCCCGTTGTATTGTAAGATTTGTTTACTGAAACACTTGTCCCGGAAAGGCTGTCGGTACCGCTCCACGAATAGGTGTAGCTGCCCGTCCCGCCGGAAGGAGTCGCGGTCCACGTTATCGTATCTGACGTATGAGCGCTGGAAGGCGACGCCAAACACGAGCCAGTCAATAAAGGTGGCTGAGGTGGCGTCGCGGTCACCTCTACTTGGCATGAACGCGTGATGCGTTGATTGCTGCCGGACGTAATGACAACGCTCGCATTTTTTATCCCTGTAGAATTATAGGTCTTAGAGAGATTAGATGTGCCAGACAAGCCTTCATCACCAGACCAGCTATAGGTATAAGAACCAGTCCCGCCCGTTGCGGTTGCACCCCAATGTACCGTATCTCCCGTGTGAACAGATGATGGCGTTGCAAAACACAGGCCATCAAGTGTCGTCGGAGGGGGAGGATTTGTAACGGTCACAACACAAGAAGCTGTGCCCGTTTGCGAACCTGAAGTAACAGTCACGTTTCCCTGCTTGGTACCCGTAGAACTATAGGTCTTAGAAAGATTAGCGTATGTGCCAGACAAGCCTTCATCACCAGTCCACGAGTAGGTATAAGTACCCGTACCACCCGATACACTGGAAACCCAAGAAACTGGGACACCCGTATTCACGGAAGATGGGCTAGCTACACAGAACGTGACAAGGGGCGGAGGATTTGACGCGATCGTAACATGGCATGAGTCTGATACCGTCTGTGCGCCAGACGTAATGGTTACCGTGCCATTTTTGGTACCAGAGGTGTTGTACGTTTTTGTAACGTTAGCTGAAGTGCCCGAAAGGCCGTCATCTCCTGTCCATGAATATGAATACGTGCCGGTGCCACCAGAGACAGCAGAACTCCAAGAGACATTGTCCCCAATAGCTGCAGAAGAAGGAGCCACGGCACAAGATCCCACGAGAGTGGGAGGAGGCGGCGGATTCGTCACGGTGATTGAACATGAGCGGGTGATACTCTCTGAACCGCCCGCGTTAATAACCAGTTTGATGACCACCGTTGCATTTTTGGTCCCCGCGGTTGTGTAGGTTTTTGAAACCGATTGGGATGTTCCGGAAAGACTGTTTGTCCCTGACCAAAAGTACTCATAGTGGCTATCCGAGGCCGTACCGGTTGAAGAACGCGTAGCTGTCCAGGTAACAGTCTCACCCACGTTTACGGTAGGAGGAACCCCCGCGCATGAGCCTTGTAAATTCCAGGCTAATGCTGACATAGGAACTATAAAAGTTGCGACAAAGGACGCAAGCACAACGTATGTGCCTGTGGTAAGGGTGGCGATTCTATTAGGTTTTCTCAAATTGAATTTCATATCTTTATGATTTTATACCTTACTCATATATTACTGAGAAGGCAAGGCCTGTATAAAACGTGCCTGTACCACAAATCGATCACTACGCGCACCGAATGTGTCACAGGTAGAGAGTGTCAGCAACTTTTCTCCGGTCTGTAGCTCTACCAATGCCTTGTCCTTATCCACTTCCGAAACGGAAAAGACTTTGTACACATAATCAGTGCTCCCCGACGAGACACGAATGGTGTCTCCGATTTGCAATTCGCCAAGACGATTGAAAGCTTTATACGCTTCATTGTGTACCGTGCGGAAACTCGTGCTATGTCCAAAGAGAAACATGGTGCTGTTATCTTCTAATCCTCCGGATGTCGGATACCTGACGACCCCTGAAAGCAATGCCTTATCAAGCACCACGATATCGCGACTCTCGGGATTCACCACTGGTGTGTCAACACCGATCTTTTCAATTACAATTCTGTCGGGCAATATGCGCTCACGAACGCTCAAAGAATCTGGAACTACATCCGACGTCCCATTGGATATCGCTACCGTGGTAGTGGCAACAACAGAGTTTTGTAATGGCACTCTAGATACCACGACTAACAGCCGACGATTGAAGTCAGTTAACTCGGCCGGTATTATTCCCAAAAGAGACATGATAAGGTAGCTTGGAACAAATACCGCCGCCCACAATCCTGCAAATTTCAAAAATTGCATAGAGGTATACGAAGACTACTGTACTCTATATATTTAGAATTGTCAAGCATCATTACTTGACAAAAAATCTATTATAGTATATATAATGCTCCGTATGGAACACGCGCAAATTAAAGAAAGAGGTAAAGAATTCAGCTGGGCTCAAACTATTGGGCTTGGCGTTATTACGCTTTTGGTAGTCACCGGAGTCTGGACCGCGATTCAGATCGGACCCTACCTACCCGACACCGTGAGTCGTCTAGCCCAAGCATTGGTGACCATGAGTCAAACCTTCATACCAGGTGAAAAGCTCACACTGTATAGCGACCAAACGACCCTCCATTCGGGAGATGAAACGGTTATGTCATGGGTACATAAGAACAAAAAAGGCGACGGAGTCTATTCCCTCTGGTACCCGTGCGTAGATAAACTCTACCTGGGAGTAAAAACTGAGACCGGAGATAAAACGCTTTTGTGTGATATGAAATCTACGTTATACAGCAAGGATGATCTTGTAACGATTATCGCAGTCTCTGAAAATGATCAGGCTACGGCAATTCCAGTCGCGCTTTTCTACACACGCTCTGACGACAGCGCCAATCCTCTGTCTTCATCAGTAACCATATCTATAATTGGTGACACAAAAGAACCGCCGTCAGAGATCTCACCAACGCTAAAACCTGTGGAGCCCGCAGCCGCCACTCCAACACCCCCCATCGTTACCGCACCGGTTAAAAAAGCACCGACTGCCGGCACTCGCACTGAAAAAACCTACGTTGTCGGAACTACGACAAAACCAGCACAACCCTATGGAAAAACTGATTTGGCACCACGGATTTTAGAGGTAGGCACGATTGATAAAGTAACCAACGCGTTCACGGCAACCACTACACTGCGTGCGTCAGATCGCATTGCCGTACGTTTTGAAGTGGAGAATCTTGGCACCGCAAACTCCGGACACTGGCAGTTTAACGCAGTACTCCCCACGTTCCCCAATTACATCTTTGAATCGGACGGACAGCAACCGCTTGCCCCCGGAGATAAGATTGAATATACCATCGGTTTTGACAACGTTGAGCTTGACACCGACGGAAGATTTGTCATCAACGTAGATCCGACAAGTTCAATCCCCGAGGCCAGCGAGTCAAACAATATCGCGACAACTACCATTCGCGTCTCAACTCGGTAATTCAATTCACACCACACCTACACAATAAGAATGCTATAGCATTCTTATTGTGGAGATGTACTGTACGGAATTTTTTTAACTAGTCTTAAATATCCAAAGTGGCTAGCTTGGCGTTTGATTGAATAAACGCTTTGCGAGCCGGTACATCGGTGCCCATGAGCATGTCAAACACTTTGTCGGCTTCGCGCGCATCGTCAATTCTTACTTGCTTCAAAATTCTCCGAGATGGGTCCATTGTCGTCTCCCAGAGCTCATCTGAGTTCATTTCACCTAAACCTTTGTAACGTTGGATGTGGGTCTTGGTTGATATTTTTACTTTAGATTTTTTATCCTCTGTTCCCTCTTCCTTCGCACTCTCTTCTTCGGGAGCTTCATCAGTGTCCAACATATCTATATCTTTGACATCCTTACCGAGCATTTTCTCTCGCTCTAACTCGGTATATGCATACGCGATTTCTTTTCCTTTTCGTATTTTGTACAATGGCGGTTGCGCAATATAAACAAATCCTCCATCAATAATGGGGCGAAAATAGCGATATAAAAGTGTCAAAATAAGCGTACGAATGTGCGCGCCGTCCACGTCGGCATCTGTTGCAATAACAATCTTGTGGTAACGCAACTTCGCGATATCAAACGTATCTCCAATCGCCGTGCCCATGGCAACCACAAGGTTTTTAATCTGTTCCGACGCAAGCATTTTATCCAAGCGTGCTCGTTCAATGTTTAAAATCTTACCGCGCAGTGGCAAAATCGCTTGCGTGCGCCTATCACGTCCCATTTTTGCTGTACCGCCAGCACTGTCTCCCTCTACAATAAATATTTCAGATTCGGCTGGATCATGCGACTGACAATCGGCAAGTTTCCCGGGCAGTGTCATTCCTTCAAGCGCGCCTTTGCGCAAAACTGAATCTTTAGCAGCCTTTGCCGCCTTACGCGCCTTCATAGCAAGCACTACCTTGCCGATAATGGCTCGCGCATCATCGGGCTTTTCCTCTAAAAAGGCTGCAAAAGCCTCACCGAAGACAGAGTTGACTGCCGCTTGTGCTTCCACACTGCCTAATTTCCCTTTGGTCTGGCCTTCAAACTGGATCTCTCGCAATTTGACCGACACAACGACAGTTAAACCTTCCAACACGTCATCGCCCGTAAAATTGTCGTCGCTCCCCCCCCTCCCTTGGCTACCATTTTTTACGTACGTATTTAAGGTACGCGTGAGTGCTGTCTTAAAACCCGTCACATGTGTTCCACCTTCCGCATTATAGATATTGTTCCCAAACGCCAAGATACGCGAGGAAATATCATCCGCATACTGTAAAGCCACTTCAACCGACTCAACTCCTTCTACCTTCTTTTCAACATAGAAAATATTTTTGTGGATTGGTTTAAGGTTTTTATTGTAATACGCGACCAGTGAGCTTAGCCCGCCCTCAAAATGAAACGTCTGGGATGGGAGGTCCAATCCCATCTCGCGCATATAAAATACATCAGCAAAATCAAGTTCTCCTTTAAACTCTCTCGCGTCTATGACGGTGATACCCATATTCCTCACAAGGTACGCCTGTTGACGCATATGATTCACCACGCGGTTGAAATCAAATTTAATCTCTGGAAAAATCGCTGGGTCAGGCTGGAAGGTAACAACTGTCCCATGCAAATCAGAGCTACCAATTTTCTTCACCTTAGCTTTTGCTTTTCCCTGCTTATATTCTTGGTAATAAATCCCACCGTCACGATGTACGACTACTTCACAGAAAATTGAAAGCGCGTTGACCACTGAAGCACCGACTCCATGCAGACCTCCAGAAACTGTATAACCGTCTCCGCCGAATTTCCCTCCGGCATGCAATGTTGTCATGATAGTTTCCAGTGCAGAAACTTTACTTTGTTTATGAATATCAACCGGAATACCACGACCATTGTCCGTGACCCGAATGCGGTTGCCAGGCAAAAGAACGATTTCTATATCATCCGCAAAACCACCCATTGCCTCGTCGCGTGAGTTATCAAAAATTTCACGAATAAGGTCATGAAGACCATCAGGACCAGTGGTCCCGATGTACATACCGGGGCGCTTTCGAACCGGTTCCAGCCCCTCTAAAACGGTAATAGACGAGGCATCATAGTGATGCCCGGAGCCATTCTTTTTACTTGCCCCGTTAGAAGTAGGTCGCGCTTCGCGACCGTTAGTTCTATTGGGGACTTCTTTTCCCCGCCCTTTCAAATTTTTATCCATACTAAATTAAGTTAAATCTATACGAATTATTGGTTTATGTGCGCTTTAAAAACCCCTCAGCGTAGGCCAAAAAATTTGTTAGGATAAACCATTTGATGCGCCCTTTTAAACAATCCGTCCCCGCTCTTGCGGGGTAAAAACTGTCTTTCAGACACCGATTCATTCTAACAGAAATAGGGCTAAAATGAAAGCTAAAAAGTGGAAAACTATGGTCTAAAATCAAGGTAAAAAACTTGACTTTTATATAGTAAGTGTAGTACAATTTACGCTAGAAAGTGCTGAAACGAAGTAGGCACTTCCCTGTCTCTGGGGATACAGAGAAACAACTCATCGAAAGGTAGTACGTATGACAAAATCCATAGCCATGACGGAGGCGCGACAAGGTGAAATCGCCCTAAAGTTGATCAAGCGAGAGCTCAGCAAGAACGGTGTCAGCGACAGTGTTCGACGAAACATGGGCAACGAAGCTAAAGACATCGGCATCGACAAAGACGAGATGGAGGCATTCATCCATGCCATCTTGCCGGGAGTTATGGCAAGCATCTTCGGCTGGGCATCCTGTCGCATTGAAAGCCGGTAAGACCGTACCAAGATAAGGTGAGTCGTTGACTCCTAAACGGGTAATTGTACCTCCCACTGAAAAGTGGCAAGGGCAGAATAAGAACCGTCTCCTCTCTTGAAATGGTCAACGCCCGACACACTGTGTCGGGCGTTTTTTCTTTCTCCAAGCCCCAAGCACTAAGCCTTAAGCTTTCTTCTTACCTCACTACCGCTTTCAGTTCGGTTTCTGTTTTTTCCTGTATCTTTTGCTGAATGACATTGACTTCTTGGTTGGTGAGTGTCCGCTCTGGAGAGCAGTACACAATACGGAATGTATAGCTCTTCTTCCCTTCCCCGAATTTCTTCGCATCTTCATAGGTATCTAACAACTTCACTTCTTCAATGAGGTTGCCTGCGTACTCTCTTACAATTTCAAAGTAGTTGTTAAGGCTTGTAGACTTATCAACAATAAATGAGATGTCTCTAATTATTGAGGGGTACTTACTGACCTCTTTGAATGTACTATTGATATCTTTGAACTGACTCGTAATGCGAGAGTCGTCGGACCAGAGTATCCGAATATCCGGTATACCCATTTTAATCATCGCAAGCCGCTCTCCAAATCCGAACGCCCAGCCGTTGTAAATCTCCGGATCTAATCCAAAGTTCTTCAGCACGATCGGATTTACTAATCCTGCCCCATTCACTTCAATCCACTGTCCGTTGAACATAATGTCCATTTCAAGGCTCTCCACCGTGTATGGAAAATCATCATCAAGGAATTTGTATTCAATCCCCTCTCCGAAAATACTTTTTGCTAAATCGGCCTGCACTTCTTTTAAATCTGCTTGCGTAATGATTTTCTTGCTCTTTTTGCAAATTAATAAACCGTCTATCTGATGAAACGCAGGGAAATGGTGCCGGTCAATCTCGTCTTTTCTAAACACAATGCCTGAAGCAAGTGCCGCAATCTGTCCTTCTGTTTCAAGTCGCTTCAAAACTTTCGGATCTTTTAGATAAAAAGACCAGAAGGCGGTCATTTGTGTTCGCAGAAGATATTCATCAGTCAGATAATACGTGTCCGTTTCTCTGCGGCTTGGATGGTCTTTTGGCGTGTTCAGAAGGTCAAAATTCTGCTCTACGGTCACCAGTTTTGAAAAATCAACAATATCAAAATCCTGAAATCTAGGGAGTCCTAGAATTTGATCAAACAATATCTTTACCGGCGATTGCTCTTTCTTCGTCAAATCAGGCAGAGCCAAAAGCTTCTTCATGCGCAAACTTTTGAAGTCAGTCTTTTCCCCGAGCTCAGCAAGTAGCTCTGCTTCCTTGGGATCGTGTATCACCATGTGGTTCCTCATAGCCAGCAATATAACATATTTCTAATTCTGAAGCCGCCCGTCGGACTTGAACCGACAACCTACCGCTTACAAAGCGGTTGCTCTACCGTTGAGCTAGGGCGGCAAAAAGTCCGACTGTTGATCGGACAGAGACACTATACTATGAGAGTCCTACGCCTACAACTCAAACCTCGTGATTATTTTCTTTAAGTTGATTCTTATACTCAGTCATATCTTTCAGAAACACGGAAGTGGAATTATTTTCTATCTTGCGTTCACGGGCGAATTCGCGCCAATTCCGTACCTGACGTTCTGCGGCTCGCACCATATTATGCAGATATGCGGCAAGAATATGGTGAAGAGTATGAAAAAAAACAGACGTGTACCGATAGCCCAACAGAATTACTCTTTTCAAGTATGTAGAGGTATTGATAAGAGCTTTACGTATGGGCTCATCAAAGGGTGCGAGTGAACGAGTAAGAATCCCTTCGGAACCATTTTGCAAACTCCCCCATTTGAGCCCGACCATGAGGATAAGCGCGGCAAGAGAAACAAAGAAGAAGATGCTTTCAAGCGACATGGATTAGGAAAGTGAAAGACGTGTAAACTTTTGGACTTCAATTTTTTCCCCAAACTTCTGAACCGCTGTTTCAATAAGAGTACGGATGGTGAGCTCAGAATTTTTAATGAAGGTCTGATCTAACAGCGCTCGTTCCTTAAAGTGTGCAGCCAATTTCCCTTCCATAATCTTATCCTGCATAGCTTTTGGCTTACTGGCAACCTCTTTACTAAACACTTCTCGCGCAGTCTTTTTAGCCTCATCAGGAATTTTTTCAAAGCTCTCATATTCCGGAGCGGTGGCAGCAACGTGCATAGCGATATCACGGGCCAGCGTCTGAAACTCTTGATTGTTCGCGACAAAATCGGTTTCGCAAGAAAGAATCACCATCGCGCCGATGGACCCATTTGAATGAACATACGCGCCAATAGTACCCGATTTCAATTCCCTCTCGGCTTTTTTTGCCGCAATGGTAGCCCCCTTCTTGCGCAAAAGCACCAACGCCTTGGCCATATCGCCGTCAGCTTCTTCCAGCGCTTTTTTGCACTGCATGACTGAAATACCAGTCGCGTCACGTAATTCTTTTACTGCCTCAGTGGTTATCATTGGGGGTTATAGTGGTTAAATATACCAAGCAAAAGTCTGGGCGTGTAGAGACTATGCCGCAGGCGCGCGTCCTTCTTTAAAGGCGCGGGTGAACGAATCTACAAAAAATGCGATGCTTTTAGAGGATGAATCGTTACCGACAATTGGGTAGTCAACCAGCGAGAGATTACAATCAGAACCGGCTATTGCGATAATTGTCACTCCCGTTTTCCCAGCCTCCGCAACCGCAATATGCTCTTTACCCGGGTCCACCACAAACAGTGCCGCCGGCAGGCTCTTTAGAGAAATCAGGCCGGAAAAAAGCGTCTCGAGTCTCGTTATCTCGCGGTCAATCATCAAACGCTCCCGTTTGGTGTATTTTGCGAGTTCTCCTTTTTCGCGTTTATCACGCAGGTCAAGTAACTTATCAATACGCGAGCGAATACCGGAGAAGTTCGTGAGCGTTCCACCGATCCATCGCCCGGCGACATACGGCATCCCCGTCTCTTCCGCTGCTTTTTTCACGAAAGGCAGTGCCTCGTGTTTGCTGGTAACAAACACGACCTGCTTTCCTTCCTTTCCAAGCGTACGGGCAAACACTTTGGCGCGTTCCAAAAGATCCTTGGTCTTTTCAAGATCAAAAATATCAACACGGTTCTTGGCACCAAAGATAAAGGGCTTTACGGAAGGATGACGGCGCGATCGTACATAGCCATAATGAGCACCCGCGCTAAAGAGGGCTTCAATGACCGGATCGTTCTTAATTTCTTTGGTATTTTCCATGTAGAGAAGTAGTCTATCAAAAATAAGACTTACTTGCAAATGATGCCTCAACTTAATTTTTTAGAAAAGAAATCCCCTATATCAGTTAGAAACTGAATAGGGGTGGCATAAAATCCTTACGGTGGCCTTGTCACTTAGGCTGCTGGGGAGCGAACAACTGAGCATCGCCTACATAGACTTTGTCGAGTTCATCCTCCCAAATAAACTGACCGGGCAACTGCTCCGCCATATAGACGGCTTCGTGAATGAGAGGTGTCATCTTCCACCGCAGCATCTCAAACACATCTTGCTGGCGGAAACACAGAGCTTGGCGATATAAATGTCCGCGTTTCTGGTCGTAGACGTCTGTAGTACTTAGATGTAAGTCGAGAAGCACCCTGCCTTCTCTTTCGTGCTCAACGGTCAAAGCGGAACCGAGCATGTGGTGGAGCTCAATGCTCATATCTTGCGGGCTGCGAGAAAGTCGAACAGTGAGTCCGTCTAACGGTCCCGAGCCCAGTTCAACAACACGGTCTTTCTCAACAACGGTCACTTTCCTGATCGGAGCCCGCTCACAGATGCTCGCGAATAGCATTTCCATCAACTCACAACCATTTTGTGGTTGCCTCTTTTTTCTTTTCTTCATAAGAACTATCCTTTCTGTATTACTGGTTGGTGTTCATGTCCTGCAAAACACACTACGCACCAAAATGTAACTTGTCAAGGAACACGCCGGCCTCACACTTAGTTTCCAGAAGTTGCTGACTCCGCCGCAATAAGCGTATCAATAATGGGTCCTATATTGCCTTCAAAAATACCTTCAATATTGTGCCAGGATTGCTTGATACGATGATCGGTTACACGATCCTGAAGCCAATTGTAAGTGCGAATTTTTTCGCTACGGTCGCCGGTACCAATCTGACTTTGCCGATGAGAAGAAAACTTTGCTGCCTCTGCTTCGTCATGTATAACCTGTAATTTTGCCTGAAGAACGATAAGGGCCCGCTCGCGGTTTGCCGCCTGACTGCGCTCCGCAGTCGCACGTACCACAAGCCCCGTCGGTTTGTGCGTGAGGCGAACTGCCGTCTCTACTTTGTTCACGTTTTGCCCACCCTTGCCCCCCGCGCGTGAGAATTCTACTTCCAGATCTGCGGGGCTTATTTCAATCTTGCCAAGTTTTCGTAAAGGCATGATGGCAACTGAAGCGGTGGAAGTATGAATGCGTCCTGACTTTTCTGTGGCAGGCACACGCTGAATGCGGTGAACACCGGTCTCATGCCGAAGCTTGCGATACGCATCCTTACCGTGAATCTCAAATATACCTTCCTTGTAGCCACCCAAATCTGTCTTTGATTCATCAATCACTTTAAACGTCCACCCCTGTACTTCCGAGTAACGCCGATACATACCCGCAAGCGCCATCGCAAAAAGGGCCGCTTCTTCGCCACCGGCTCCCGCGCGCACTTCAAGTAAGATTTCATTCGGAAACTCATCCTCTATCTTTTCCGATGCAACAATATTTTTCATTTGCCCTGCTAATGTTTCAAGTTGTGCGGACAAACCAGCCAATTCCCCTTTCGCAAGTTCTTGCATAGTGGGGTCGGCCGCCATCGCCTCTACCTCCTTGTACTGTGCATACAAACGCTCATACTCCCCCGCTAAAAAGAGCGTTTTACGATTTTCCTTATAGGCGGTCAGATCAATCTTTTCCATATGTAAAACAAACAGGCCCGAGTGGGTCCTGTAGGTCAGTTACGCTTTTGCGGCACGAGTCTTCTTTGCCGGCTTTGCAGTATCCTTTTTAGCAAGACGAGCTTTAAAGCGCTCAACACGTCCAGCAGTATCTAGAACCTTGTCATTTCCCGTATAAAAAGGGTGGCACGCGCTACAAATTTCAATATGCATCGTTTCTTTCGTGGATCCAATAGTATAAATCTGCCCACAGGAACAGGTTATTTTAGCGGCATTATGATATGTGGGGTGAAGCTCTTTTTGCATGACGAAAGTACTATAGCAGAAAAGAAATACGTTGACAAATGTGTTGCAAAAACTATAGTAGAAAGAGAAGAAAGGAGAAAATGTTATGTCTGAAAGACGAAAAAGCACTTTTTCTGAATTGCCAGGAGGAACCACTTTCCGCTCGTTCGCAATCCACGGCACGTTACAACCCTTTGTTAAACTAGATCGCTTGTACCGAGAACCGGTAGCAAGTAATGCAGTCTTCATGGGGAACAGGCCTGGTAGCGGTGGTCTGGTTCTCTTCAAACAAACTGACGAAGTTGAAATAGAGCAGTTTCCTTGGGAGGTGTAGCGAGTGTCCAAAGGCAAGGTTACACCTTGCCTTTTTTTCTTTCCCAACCTCATAACCCGACAAACTAAACCTACAAGGTTCGACCTTGTAGGTTTTTAATTCGCCTTCAAAATATTTATGAGCGATTGATACTTAGCCGCGAGCTCCATCACATCATCCCCATAAAATGAGTAGGCGGATTTAGACGCATTGGCCCATCCGGCTAAATACCGTAGCGCCGCAAGACGTTCGGACGCTGGGGTTTGTTTCGCGGCTCCGTTGTCCTCCAATAAAAGCGCGGAGGCCGTAAATGCATCCTCCGGGTCCCATGGATTGGGAGGCCGATGCCCGGTCTCATCGCCGATTCTATCTTCATATAAAATCCAGGTGGAGGGAATGAACTGCGCCGGTCCCATTGCCCCGCCATAGCCATACCACGGTTTTTTGGAAACGGGCATCTTGTCTGGATCAAGCCCTAGACGTTTGGTGATATCAAGAAATGGCACGGTGTCACGCGGATTTTTCATATCTACGCGCCAGTTCCCTGTTCCCACATTCTCTCCTAAATTGGATTCTTCAGCGATAATGCCAAGAATGAGAGCTGGACGCACGCCCGTTTTTTGCGACGCACTGACAGCAAATTCATACGCTTTCTCAAACGGAATCGCCGCACTGCCACGCAAGGTAAAGAGCTCGGCCCGAATGGCTGCTGCGCTTTTTCCCTTTGTGGAAATTATTTTCTGATACGTGACCTCAACTCCTTTGGAAATAGTCAAGATACGCTTTTTTTCCGCTTCCTGCTGTTCAATGCGCTTTTTTTCTAATTCCTGACTCTGACGAAGCGCTGTCTCTTGGGCGGCCTTATCTTCCAGAGAGGCTTTCTGCGCTTGTGTTTGATCTCTATTGGCTATAAGAGCGACATACGAACTGCGCAGAGAAACTTTCACTGAATCAAATGCATCCAAATCCTCAAAAAAACCGGAGATGTTGTTACCGCTTAAAAAAACCTCAGCGAGCGTATACGAATCAATTTCATTGGTGCGTCGGATGATTTGTGCGAGAGACTGCTTTTCCCGATCAAGTCTGTTGGAAAGCCCGACAATAGTATTTTGCTTACTTCCAATATCTTCCTGAAGTTGTTGTATCGCAATGGTACGGGCCTTGATAGAAAGTTTTGCCTTCTGAATACTTGCATTGAGAATTGCCACATCTCGCGCCAAAGACACGGTCTCTTTCTGTTTTGCCTCAAGAATAACCCGCTGGGTGTCAATTTCTTTCTCAAGCGCGGCAAGATCGCTCTCAAGTTGAGCCCGACGTGAGCTAACCTCACTGCCCTCTACCTGTGCGGTTGCGGTATGAGAAAAACAAAGCAGGCCTATTAAAACTGCACATACAACAAGAAAACATCCCCCGTGGGAGCTGTTGCGCGTTACCAAAACACTCCGATTCTCGGGCATATACATGATTATACATGATTATACATCGCGTATAATCATGTAATGTAGACGACCGATATAGGGTGAAAATTACTGATTTGAATCAGTCGCCTTTATTTTGCCTCCTTTCCTTTTGCAGGAGCGGCAACAGGAGTGACTGCATTTTCTTCCCCTTCACCTTCCTTAACTTCTTTGCCTTTCTTTTCTACTTCAATACTGGAAAGATCAATCGCTTCGGGTGGCTTCTCCTCTTCTATTTTTGCTTCCGCAATTGCCGCGATAACATCCTCAGCGCCAGTAATCAATGTGACGCCCGCGGAAAGCGTAAGGTCCTTGGCAAGAATTTGGCTTTTAAGATCAACCAGCACGGAAATATCTACACTGATATTGTGTGGAAGGTCTTTCGGTAATGACTCAATTTCAAGCTCATGCGTAACCTTTACCAAAATTCCCCCGAGATCCTTGACCGCAGGCGAAACACCTAAAAATTCAATCGGCACTTTAATCTTGAGACGGCGATCTTTTTCAATGACATAAAAATCAGCATGAATGGGTGAGCCCGTTACCGGGTCGCGGTCTACATCCTGAATCAAGGCCTGATGCTCGGAACCGTCATCTTGTTTAATAGTAATAATTGAGCTCTCTCCTGCCCCTTTCCAGACCTTGAGAAAATCCTTCTTTTGAATTGAAATTGCGGTTGATTTCTCCTTTCTACCGTAAAAAACAGCAGGCACAAGGCCGTCTCGTCTCATTTTGACGGGGCTTTTCTTAACATCTCGTTTTTGCGCATCAAGCACGAACATAAAAAGCAATTATATCTATTTTGCAAGGAAACGCAAATGCACGTATTTTCCCACCAAAATTGAACCTCGGCACAATATAATTTCCGTGTTGATAGACACTCTTTCCCCACATTCACATACTACTCACCGCCACTTTGTCAATATACACTAATTCAATGCGGCCGCATAATATTAGCGTATGGAACAACTTGAACAGAGAGCCAAAAGAAAATCACGCGGGCACAACCTACGACACATCATTCTTACAACCGTAGTAATGGCAGGAATATTGAGTGCGGCAGTAGTCGCTCCAAATGTCATAGGCGCACTCGGAAAAATGGGAATTATCACTCCCCACAAACGTCGTAAGGAACTAATTAACAGAGCGCGCGATCGTTTAGTGAAACAAGGATTAATGACACGAGACAATCATGGGTTTCTTTCGCTCACCAAAAAAGGCGCTCATGTGCTCCGCGGGCTTGAAATTGCCAACTACCAATTGAAAAAACCGAAACACTGGGATAAAAAATGGCGCCTGCTTATCTTTGACATTCCCGAATATCGCAGGGCGCTTCGCAACAAACTCCGACGGTCGTTACTTGCAGTCGGCTTCCAACGGCTACAACACAGTGTGTGGGTATATCCTTATCCGTGCGAAGATTTCGTTGCGCTCCTAAAAGCAGATTTCAATATCGGGAAAGATTTACTCTACATCATCACCGACGAAGTTGAACGCGACCGACACCTACGAATTAGATTTGGACTTCCAGAAGAATAAGAACTACGAATTTTTTTGCTCGTAGCATTGACTTCAATACATACACACCTCTGATGCGGCCGCATCAGAGGTGTGTATGTGTGTAAGTGGAGAAAAAGCGTAAGAGGAACAAGCGGTAAAACTGGTAAGAGGGGTAAGAGAAGATTAAAAGAGGGGTTATTTGACTGCTAAGCCGTGCTCGGCGGCTCCTGCGGCATAAATAGCGTGAAAATCAGACGCGGTAAGCGCTTGACTGAAAATAGCAACCTCGTCAAACTGGTAATTCGCGTTCCCTCCACTCCCGATAAAAAAGCTCGCATTAGCGCCAGAATAAGCTGCAGATTTGTTATATGTGTTTAATTGTTTCCCATTCGCGAAAAAAGTAATGTCAACCGTACCATTATTTTTGTTCTTAACAGACACGGCGAGGTGAACCCATTGTCCACTTGGAACGGAGACCGGCTCGCAACCCGAAGACGGAACCACCAATTGACCGCCATTATTAGGGTAATTAGCTGTAACACCAGTTACATTTCCATTAGAAAGACACGCTTTAAGATTTGCGACTCCATAATTACCCGACCCAGCAACATCTTCGCCGACGATTACTACGGTACCTGAGACACCTGCGGGAACTAGTAACCACCCGGAAAGCGTATAATTCAGAGACTCCATAATCGTATTAAGACCGCTGACAGGGCTATATATAATTCCATAAGTAGGTGCTGCATTTACTATGAGATGATTCCCCCTTTTATACAACGTGGTATCTGTAGTAAGGCTGGCAGTACCGGTCTGATACGTAATCGCCGTAGGTAAGACAAGAGTCCCTTGATTATTTTTCGACAATTCTGTAGTCAAGTTTGCCCCAACTGCAAGGCTGTCAAAATCAAGATAAATCGCCGCTTTGTCGTACAAAGCTCGTTTAACTTGTCCAGAAAATTGCTGACCCGCGGCCACAGTTGCCTTGCCCCGAGCATTAGAAAGCGAGGCATACACGACACTGGCAAGCAAACTGACTATTGAGATAACTACTAAAAGCTCTATAAGAGTGAATCCAGCACCACTTTTATAGCCGCTATAAAAGTGGTGCTGGATAAACCCGTGTTCTCTGTTCATTTTCATGGTTTTATTGTACTCAATTACTACAGAGACAATCAATAAAGTTATTCACTCATTGCCAAGGATAAGGTTGGGGTACTTCCCGAGCGCGGTAGTCATGAACTCAAAACTGCAAGGGCCGGCTGGCTGTCTTTCTAGCCGTGTCGCCAAAACATAGTCGTTTGTGTTACCCGTGAACGTAGGACAATTATTAGAATCTGTTGGGTCTTTTCGGTACCCTCGCGCGTAATAATAGAGATAGTAATCCGCAGTCTGATTTAATGGATCAACGGGTATAATTCGCATATAGGTGGGAGAAATGGCAAGATTGATGATGGGGCCTATATCACCGGCGTAACTACCGTTTGAATAACAGAGGGACTTAACCCCACACATTGGATACGCCACCGTGTCATCATAATACTGTTCAATGGCCAACTGCAGGTGCGCCATATCTGACACGCGCTGTTTATCGCGCGCATTTTTACGAACATCATTGAAATTGACGAGCACTACGGAGACGATGATAACGATGACCACGACAACAACTGAAAGCTCAATAAGGGTAAACCCCGTAGTGTAAGATGGCATCGTGTTTTTTGCTCTTGTGCGAAATAGGTCATGACGTGTATTGAAAAAAGATTTTAATTTGGAAGATAGTGTTTTTAAAACACGAAGCGCAATGCCATCTTCTACTAACGGGGTAAACCCCGCACCACTTTTACGCGGCGTAAAAGTGGTGCGGGGTTGCTTTGTATCTAATTGAACAAATGTCATACCTCTATTGTGCCACATGCGCTGGGATGCGCCCTTCAAAAAAATCAATGAGATTTTGCGCTGCGATGGTGCTCATATCAGCGCGCGCCGCATCGGTTGCGGACGCGATATGAGGAGTGAAGATAATGTTCGGAAGTTTGAGCAGTCCTTTAGCAACAGACGGCTCATGTTCATAGACATCAATCGCCGCACCTCTGATGATTCCTTTGGAAAGTGCGTCAGCAAGCGCCGTCTCATCAACCACCGGACCGCGGCAGGTATTTATTAAATACGCAGATTTTTTCATGAGCGCAAACCGCGCAGCATTCATCAGGTGCTGCGTTTCTTTGGTTAGCAAGACATGCAGAGTAACCGCATCAGCAACTTTCAGCACTTCCTCTACCGACGAGAGGTACTCGGCCCCGTATTCTTTTTCAACACGCTCATTGCGCACGACATCAAAATACACCACCTTCATGCCAAAACCGCGAACTGCTTTTTCTATGACCAGTGCGCCAATCCGCCCCGCGCCGATTGCTCCAAGCGTCTTTCCTTTGAGATCTGTACCGATGAGTAAATTGGGGTCCCACCCTTTGTATGTACCCGCGCGCATAAAGGTATCACCTTCCACGATACGGTGCATACACGCTAAAAGGAGGGCAAAGGTATGTTCGGCGACACTTTCATTTACCGCGTCAGACGGGGTGTTGGTGACGGTAACGCCGCGCCGAACGGCTTCGGACGTATCAATGTTATTAAAACCCACCGCGTAGTTGGAATAAATTTTTACGCTCGGCGCGGCGTCAAATACTTCGGCATTGATTTCATCATGTAAAAGAGTGAGCACTCCATCATACGCCTGTCCACCAAGCGCTTTGAGCAACTCGGCCTTAGTCAACGCGCGCTCATGTGGACTGACGGTCACCGCATATCCTTTCGCTTCAAGCATCTCTACCGCAGGAGCTGGAATCGACCTCGTCACATATATCTTCTTCATACGCTTATAGCTTCTTATTAACAATGGCGAGTTTCTCCTCAACAATTTTCTCCACCGCCGCTACTACCGGTTTTAAATATTTATAGGGTGCCACTTGGTCTGGATCTGATTGCAAAGACACCTGCAATGCCCTACGGTATGCAACGCGCAATTCGGTACTGATGTGCACAATTCCAACACCTGCCTGACACGCCACAGCAATATCCTCTGCGCTATTCCCAGACGCGCCGTGAAGAACCAGAGGAACAGCCACGGCATCACGTATCGCTTTGACACGGGCAATGTGTAAGGACGGATCGTGCCCGTTTGCAAGCATCCCGTGTACATTGCCGACTGCCGGCGCAAGAAAATCAACGCCAGTTTCTTTTACAAATCGGGCTGCTTCCTCGGGTTTAGTCAAATACGCTTCGCTGATGTGTACTCCTGCCGGAAGTTCGGCACGCACCGACGAAGATTTCCCAATAAACCCGAGTTCCCCTTCCACAAGAGTTCCGGACTGATGAGCCCGTGCGTACTCAACGCATTGTTTGGTAATTTTTAAGTTCTCATCAAATGAAAGCTCGGCGCCGTCAAAAATGACCGCATCATACAGGGCATCAACTGCCTCTTTCACCCGCTGTAAACTGTACGTATGATCGGCATTGGAGAAAATCGGGTAGGTATATTGCTCGCGCAGGCTTCTGACAAACAATGCGGCCTGCCTGACACCAAAAAAATCACGCTCGCCCTCGGAAAATCCCACAATAACCGGTACCGAAAGCTTTTGTGCCGCCCGAAATATTCCCCACACCATCTCCACCGTACAGGCATTAAAATGCCCTATTGCTTGACCTTTTGACCGGGCTTCCGAGACATATTCCTGCAAAGATTGCATATAGGGTAAATTGTAGCACACATGCACAGTAGCAATTACCAGTACATGTTATAATTTGGGGATGCAAAAAATAGACTTTCTGGCCGTTGGCGACATCACCGTTGACTCATTTATACGGATGAAAGACGCCAGCGTCCACTGCGATTTAAACCGCGAGCACTGCCAGATTTGCGTACGATTCGGCGACAAGGTGCCGTACGAGTTTCTGGTGGATGTTCCGGCCGTTGGCAATTCCCCTAATGCCGCTGTTGCGGCGGCACGCTTGGGCCTCAACTCTGCCCTGGCCACCGACCTCGGCACAGATGAAGCGGGAGAAGAGTGCCGCGCGCAACTGGAAAAAGAGCATGTAAATCAAACATGGGTCTCCAGTCATGAAAAACTGCCCACGAACCACCACTTCGTGCTCTGGTATGAAGACGAGCGCACTATTCTCGTCAACCACGCGGCGTTTCCCTACAAATTCCCTGACGCGCCCGAACCGCGCTGGATGTATGTAAGTTCTCTCGGACCTGATTCACAGAAATATCATCAGGAAATCGCCGCGTATCTAGAGGCACATCCATCCGTTAAGCTGGCGTTCCAGCCCGGCACGTTCCAAATCAACTTCGGAATGGAAACAATGAAAAAGTTTTACAGCCGAGCGGAAGTAATCGTGGCCAATCTTAACGAGGCAGAAAAAATTCTTAAAACAAAACTTGTCGTGCGAGATTCATTAGAAGAATTGAAAAGGCTCGGCTCTAAAATGGTTCTTCTGACGGACAGTAGAAATGGCTCCTACCTCTTTGACGGCCAGACGAGCTGGCATATCCCCATCTACCCTGATGAAAAACCTCCGTATGAACGCACAGGTGCCGGCGACGCCACCGCGTCCACGTTTGTCTCTGCGTTGATTTTAGGAAAAACCCCAGCGGAAGCAGTCCGTTGGGGTCACACCAACTCTCGTTCGGTAGTGCAGGAAGTCGGCGCGCAAAAAGGACTTCTCACGCGCGAGCAACTTGAGAAAACGCTAGCGGAGGCTCCTCCAGAATTTATAGCCGAGAGACTGGCTTAACATATAGTCTTTTTCAACGAAGGTTCAACCTTCGGGCACATCAATTATGCTCTCTTTTTGCGTTTGAGCTTGCGTATAGTTAAGTCATGTAGGACCGAGAGAAACGATGTCCTCAATCTCCGATACGGAAAACTTTTTTCAGACGAAGGATACGCTTGAAGCATCCACGGCACGCATGCAATTTATTTACCGATCCATCCTTGTGCGGAGGACTTAAAAGAATTCCGCCAAACTGCGTCAGCTCCTTTTTACAAAAATAACAGCGAGGCGTGATAGACATGAATGTGTTTCGTGCGATATATCGAACGAAACTAGTATCTATTTTCTACTAATAACTTTTCTTACCGCCTGGACAATGTGCGGCGCATCTAGACCGTAGTGTGCGACAAGTTCTGATGGCGTGCCTGACTGGCCAAATTGGTCATCCACTGCAACAAACTCTATCGGCACCGGACAGTTGCCTGCGAGACACTCTGCGACAGCGCTTCCCATCCCGCCCATTTTCTGATGTTCTTCTACGGTAACAATCGCTCCGGCTTCTTTTGTAAGTTTTACAACCGCGTCTACATCCAGAGGTTTGATAGTGGCAAGGTTAAGCACAGAAACCGAAACTCGTTCTATTTCTTCAAGTTGTCTCGCGGCTTTGAGAGCTTCGTGGACTAGAGAACCGGTGACAATGATGCCCACCCTACCTACAAGGTCGGACCTTGTATACAAGGTCGGACCTTGTAGGTTGTGAGGCTCCCACAGTAAACTCGCCTTCCCTATTTCAAACGGCGTTTCTTCTGTGGTTATCACTGGTGTTTTATCACGAGCCAAACGAATATAAACTGGTGTATTTGTCTTTGCCGCGGCAATAGTTGCTTTGCGTGCTTCAATAGAATCGCAGGGAGAAAGTACCACCATACGTGGCATCACGCGCATCATCGCGATGTCCTCCAAAGCTTGATGCGAGCCTCCATCGGGACCGACAGAGACGCCTGCGTGCGAGCCAGCGATTTTGACTGGTACATTGTTGTACGCGATCGTCGTTCTTATCTGCTCCCAATTACGCCCCGGGCTAAACATAGCGTAAGAAGAGATGAACGGGATTTTCCCCATCGCGGCCATGCCGCTGGCAACGGTTGCTAAGTTTTGCTCTGCGACACCGATTTCAACAAAACGATGCGGGAACTTTTCTTTGAACAAATGCATCTGCGTAGACTCGGTAAGGTCTGCACAAAGCCCAACAACCCGCTCATCCGCTTCACCTGCGGCAAGCAAACCTTCTCCAAACCCCTTACGAATTGGTTGCATTTCAACATCTTTGTCGAAAATCTTAGGATTGAGTTTTTGGGATGAGATAAGCATTATCGGGGGTCGCTAATTAATTTCTCTTTTTGGATATCAATTTTATAATCATCATAACAGTAGCAAAAACCCACAAGATAATTAGAATCGGGACGAAGATGAGCAAATTCTCTGCAACTCCGAGTTCAATACACCTTTGGGGTAAAGAATTGCTGAATGAAAGTTTCAAACAAGGTATAAAATAAAAACTAACCAAAACCAAAATGGTCAAAAAACCGTATGCATAAGCAGAGATATCTTTTCTCGTCGAACTTTTTTTAGTAACGATATTGTTTTCCATAATTTTTATTGATGTTCGCTTGTAATCTTGCCCCCTAAAGATCTTAAAGCTTTCAGCGCGCGTTCGGCCTCCTCCCTGTTGGGTGGCTTGCCGTGCCATTCATACTTGCGCTCAAATTCGGGCACGCCTTTACCGGGAACCGTGTGCGCGATAATAACCGAAGGTTGGTTGAAAATTGATTTTGCTTCCTGAATCGCACGATCAATCTGCCAGATGTTGTTGCCGTCAATCTCAAGCACATGCCAATTCCACGCACGCCACTTATCAACGAGTGGCTCAAGTGGCATAATGTCCTCCGTAAATCCGTCAATTTGAATGTTGTTGCGATCTACAATTGCAATAAGATTCCCCAGCTTCTCTTTGCCCGCAAGCATCGCACCTTCCCATGAATTTCCCGCGTCAAGCTCACCGTCAGACATCAGACAATAGAAGAACCGGCCAGATGAGCGTCCTCTGTCCATCCGATGAGCAAGTGCCATGCCTACAGCTTGCGACAAACCACTTCCGAGGGGACCCGAGCTTGTCTCAAGCGCAGGGAAAAAATCACGGTGCGGATGGCCTTGGAATTTGCTACCAAATTTGCGCAAAGTTTTTTTAAATTCGTCTACGCTCGCATATCCGGCAGAGCACATCGCGGCATAGAGAATCGAGCAAATGTGGCCGTTTGAAAGCACCAGCCTATCGCGCTCTTCCCACGTAGGATTTTTCGGGTCATGGCGAAGCGCGTAGAAAAAGAGGTAGGTGAAAATATCGGCCATACCTAAAGGTCCCGCCGTGTGACCGGATTTTGCTTCAACAAGCGCTTCAATGACAATCTGGCGAAGCTGATTCGCCTTTTTCTCCAGCGCAAAAATTTTTCTTTCTTCAATAGTCATGGTTTTCCTCTAACGGGAGTCAAATTCTTTAGCAAGTTTTTTGAAGGCGCCAAGGGCAAATGCGGGGTCTTCCTCGGCAAAAATCGCCGAGCCTACCACAAGCTGATTTGCCCCAGCATCCAATAAAGCTTTCGCGTTCTCTAAGTTTACACCACCATCAACACTTATGGTAAGGTTGGGAAATCTCTCGCGCGCTTCTTTGACTTTCTCAATGGCAGACGAATCAAATTTAGAACCCTGATAACCAATTTTAGAAATGGACATTAGCTGAAGCATTGAAATCTTATCCGCAAAAGGCACTACGGAATCAAGCGATGTTTCCAGTTTAAGCGCAAGCCCCAATTCTACAATTCCGCCGACAGCACTCTGTACGGCACTGAAATCCCCTGTCGCTTCCACGTGCGAAATGATTCTCGTGGCACCGGCACGCACCCACTTTGGTGCTTGCACCACCGGGTCAGAAACCATCAGGTGAATTTCAAAATCAAAATCTTCCCAGTGAGGAAGACCTTCTTCCTCTCGTTCAATTGCGCCAAACTTTTTGACATCAGCAGGATGATACGGCCATGAAACGCGCGGGACAAAAATTCCGTCACAGACATCAATTTGCGCCCAGAGTGCATGACCCACCACCTCAGATAGTTTCTCCGACAACTCCCCAAAACTCTCCGGAAGCACCGCGGGAACAATTACCGTTTTCATAGCGAAGCATTACTGCTTGAATCGGAAACGCCGTGTGGCGCGAGTTTTTCTATTTTCTGTAAACGCCGAAGGTGTCGCTCCTCTGGTTTAAATTCCGTAGAGAGCCAACGAAGGACAGAATCTTTTGCTTGCTGTTCAGTGAGAAACCACGAACCAAGAGCAAGCACATTTGAATTGTTGTGCTCACGGGTAAGCGTAATCTTGTCCGTCATTTTTCGGCCGTCTAAAGAATTGGACTCTCCGTTGTACACCACCGCACGGACGTTGGCAAACCGATTGGCCATAATAGCCTCACCTTCGCCGGACCCTCCAATTACGATTCCCCAATTGGTTTCTGGTTCTTTAGACACATGGTTTGCAACTTCAGCGACATAATCGGGGTAATCGTCTGCTTCGTTGAATTCATACGGACCGCAGTCAACCACCTCGTGCCCCTCGCCAACAAGGAAACGCTGAAGCGTATTTTTCATGTCATACCCTGCGTGATCTGATGCGATATAAATCTTCATAATTTAAAATTAAAATATCAAAATGAAAAATGACAATGCAAAATATTAATATCCTGCTGGTACTGGTTGCTCTGGGGCATAATAAAAAGTTCCTTTAATCCATAGATAACCAAGCACAACAACAACGATGATAATTATATATATGATAATTTTTTTCATATCTTTTCTATAAACTTGAGGCGAGACGGATGACATGCTCTACTAAGGTATAGGTGTACCCCATTTCGTTGTCGTACCACGCGAGGACCTTAACGAGATTTCCTCCGACGACACGGGTGAAAGAAAGGTCTGCCAGGGATGCAAGGGGCTGACCGATAATATCAGAAGAAACAAGCGGCTCAGTGGTAACTCCAAAAATCTCTTTCCAGCGTGGCGCCGCCGCGGCGCCACTTAAAATTTTATTGACTTCTTCGGCGCTAGTTTCGCGTTTAGCAATAAAAGTCACGTCAACAATTGACCCAATGACGACCGGCACCCGAATAGAAATCCCATCAAAAAGTCCTTCAAGCTTTGGAAAAGCCTTTGTCACGGCAATCGCCGCGCCAGTTGAACTCGGCACGATATTTACCGCCCCCGCCCTTCCCTCTCTAAAATCTTTTTTGTTTGGCCCGTCAACAATTCCTTGGCTAGCGGTATAAGCGTGAACAGTATTCAAAACCGCTTTTTCAATTCCAATCGCTTCATCCAAAATCGCAATCAAAGGACTGGCTGAATTGGTCGTGCAAGAAGCGTTTGAAGTCACCGTCGCCCCGCCCATCATTTCTTCATTTACTCCCATCAAAACTGTCGCTTCGGTTTTATCTTTCGGCGAATCCTTGACTGGTGCCGTCACCACCACTTTTTTCGCCCCCGCCGTAATATGCACCCGTGCCGATTCGAAAGAAGTAAATCGCCCTGTCGCCTCCACAACGACATCAACACCGAACTTCGCCCAAGGCAAAACCGCCGGATCTTTTTCCGACACATAAGCAATTTTATTTCCGTCAACAATCAAATCGCTTCCCTCGGCGCGCGCCCCAAGCCCGCTTTGCCCATAAACCGAATCGTAATTCAAAAGATAAGCGATGTCTTTGATATCGCCGAGGTCGTTGACCGCAACCACTTGGAGTTCCGGCCGCTTAACCGCTAACTTCAAAAACGCCCGCCCAATTCTGCCGCACCCATTAATCGCAACTTTTATTTTCTTCATATCAAAATTATACCAGAGACTAAGGCAAAATAACTTAAACGAAGGTTCAACCTTCGCGAAGGTTGAACCTTTGTTTCTTATCTGATAAACTCAATACCGATATATGACTAGAAATTTTCAATTCGGTACAGGCGAATATTATCACCTCTATAATAGAGGCACCGATAAAAGAGAGACCTTTTTGAATGATCACGATCGGACAAGGTTTATAATGCTCTTGTATTTATGTAATACCGAAAACGCGCTTGATATAAGAGAGCTGTTCATTTCTGGAATCTCAGTAACTGATATATTTAACGTTAATCGTGGAAAATTACTTGTGAAAATCGGAGCCTATTGTCTCATGCCAAATCACTTTCATCTTCTCGTCCAAGAGTTTTCCGATAAAGGATTGGGTATTAGTAAATTCATGCAGAAACTCAATACTGCATATACCATGTACTTCAACAAAAAATACGACCGTACTGGAGCATTATTTCAAGGAAGGTTCAAGGCAAAACATGCACATACAGACGAGTACCTGAAATATCTCTTCGCATACATTCATCTCAATCCAGTAAAACTCATAGAGCCAAATTGGAAGGAGTCGGGTATACAAAAGATGCGGAAAGCAAATTCCTTCCTGGATGGCTACCGTTTTTCAAGCTACAAAGAATACACTGGAGAAAGCCGCCCTGAAAAAACTATCTTAGCTAGAGAGACTTTCCCAACTTATTTTCCCAACACGTGTGATTTCGATAGCTTTATTAGACTGTATCTTGAATTTTCCAACGAAGGTTGAACCTTCGCTAACCTCTACTTCTTGAATTTAGACATCGCCACATCCGCTTGGCGAAATTTCTGCCAGGACTTTTCTAGCCGGAACATTTTACCACGCGTATCCATATAGCGACGCGAAAGGTCGTCAATTAAGTCCACGGAAAGCTTTGTGCCATAAATGCCGGCCGTCTGTTCAAGATAAACAATCATTTTGTTGCAGTCCTGCATGGCTTTCTCAAGGGTGGCAACCGCTAGTTTGAAATCCGAAAAGCGCATGCCGTGAGATTCAGCGACAAAGAGCGGGATTGAAAGCGCACAATTGGTCATTCCTTCCAGTAAATCGTATTGAAGCTTCACGAGCTCCGGTCTTATGTCCTTATAAAAAATCACTACGCCTTCAAGCGTTTTTTGATAAACTTCCAAATCGCGAAAACTTCTGATTGGTTTTTTGGGGGTGAATTTGAACATCGCGTTCCAGTGCCGATATTGAACGGCGCGTTGAGCCTTCTCTTGCCGACTTTTTAAGTATACCAATTCCGGTAAGAGTCCCCAATACCGCAAGTGCAACCTCAACATCGGCACTGGAACGCTAAACAATAACTGCCTTCCCGTCTACTTTACTCGGAATTTCCACTTTACTACCATCCTTAAACCTGACATTCCGCTTACGATTGTAATTGAGCTTCTTCACCACATGAAGCGGATAAAATTCAAAATAATCTTTTTCGTCAAACCAACCGCATTTGAATGAGAAAAGGCGAAGCCCGGTGAGCCGACTCATAGCCATAGCATACCACGTCAGCTGTTCAATCGGCTGTTCTTTTGCGGCATTCGGTTTGTAGTCCAGAAGATGGACGCAACCATTTCTGATTTGGACGAAGTCTATGTGACCGGTCAACAGTTTGGGAAATGGGACCGGACGCTTATGACCTTTTAACATCACGAATCCTGCGGGAATGGTCTCGGATGCCGCAGACGCCAAGGCAACGTCGGGATTGGGACGCTCACTAATCTTAAATTTCAAAACATTTTCCATATGCTCCACATCCTCGTGCCGAATATAGACCGACACTTCGGTGGCCACCGTTACCGAATCATTAGCGATGAAAAATCTCTGCAATTCTTCGTGTCGCGCCTTGTTCTCCGTAACCGCTTTCAAAACAAATGCCGCCAGATGATTGGCGAAATTTTCTTTTGATTTTACGATCATATCCGCTTTGTCAAACTTGCTTTTAATTTCTGACATTCGCGCCCCTTCCTGAAAATATTGATGCGGAGTTTCGCTGGAAACACTGTCAAGATATTCTTTCAGCGGTTTCAACGAGTGATTGCGAAATTCTTCAAGCATCAAATAAGTTTTAGCGCGATGATAACGGAAACGATAGAGCTGACGGTGCGCCATGGTTACCACCTCAACGGTTTCCTCCGGTTTGCAATACTTGACCGCATACGGACGCAATCGCTCATATCGGCACAGCGGTTTGTATTCTTCAATCCACCCCGAAAGAGTTTGCGGGTCGGGCGCCGAGCCGAACTTTTTCTTTACCAAGGCGCAAGCATATTCCAGAGTGAAGCCGAGATTGTAATAACTCATGCTCTCAATAATGATCCGAAGCGGGAATTTTTTGCCCTTGATGTCCCGCGCGGTGAAGGTGCGGCCACACAGCGGATTGCGGCAGAGATACATCTGCGCTTCGCCGAATTTATTTTTCCGCACGCCTCGTTTAACGAAATCAACCGACTCGCAGTAGGGGCAGGATTCGGCGGGCTTCAAAGTTATCGCCTCAACATCGGGAAACTTCGGCACGGGGCATCCCGATGCCGAAGTTGCCGTGGCGTCCGCGACATTTTCCCCGGCCGAGATTGCCTTGCCTTCTGTGATATTCTCCCCTTTTGCCGATTTTTCTTTCGCTTCTTTTTTCAACATGCGGACATCTTAACATGGAATGAAAAAATCAAAGATGCCACAGACGTCAAGTCAATATCGGCACTGGGACGCCCTATTCAAGTTTTGATTCTACAAGTCGTTTGGCCTCCTTCATAAAAAAGTCCTGCCATTCCTTTTCATCAATTTTTTTTATCATATTTGGATAGTCTTTTAAGATTTCTGACTTCACGAATTGGCTACTCAACTGAAGCGAATCTATGGAAGTATCAAATTTTATCTGAGCTTTTTTTGCCAGTTCATCAATCCCCCACGACTTTTCGCTCATGAGAATGCAATACAAATCTATAAAATCTCTAGAACGTGGCCTTTGATAGATGGTGAAGATTTTGTTAACAGCAATATCAATAAGACTATCTATGTATAATTTGCCAAATTGTTTTTTTGATTCAATTCGCGTGAAAGGAAAATAAGTAAATTCTGTCTTTATTGTCTCGTTTGCAAGTTCCAAAAAGAAGAGGTTGCGATTAAAGCTTTGCTCATAACGCACTTTCTGTGCACCAGTTTCAGATTGAAGCTTCTTGAATGTAGAACTGATAAACAATGGATCAAATTCTTTTTCGGAAAAAAAATCTAAGTCCTCTGAAAGACGATGCTCTAAGTAGAACTCTGCAAGAGCGGTACCTCCAGAGAGATAGAAAGAGTTGGTAATTAAACTTTCTTCACTTAAAAGTGAGAGGATCTTGACTTGATTTTCTGACAATATTGATGACACGGAGATAACGTATTTAAGAAATGGCTAGTGAAAGCGCCTTACGTTTCCATACATCTATATCAATTTTATCCCAGTATTTTATAAGATCAGTTTTTTTGATACGATTTGTTCCAATACCCCAATTAACCCACTGTTCAAGCTTCCATATAGCAAAATTTTCCGGGTATTTCTCAAGCTCTTTTGTGTTGATTGACCAGTGATTCATCATGTGAAGATTATATCATATTTTGCACTGGGCATCCCGATGCCGAGGTTGACCGTCCCCGTGCCTGAAGTTGCCGTGGCTCCTGCGGTATCGGTCCCGGAATTATTCCCGACAATATCGGCATGGGAACGCAAAGTTGCCAACGCTTTTGCGCTCATATCCTTTTTCCCTGTTTGGCTACCAATACTTTCTTTTTTTGACATTGGGATATTGCATCACCCCCACGTTCACGATATTTATAAAGACCCCTATGCTAAACAATAAAGTTTAGCCTCGTCCTCTGCCTGCGCGTGTTACGCACGCAGATAGGTATCCCCCCGCGGCCTGCCTGCGCAGACAAGCAGGGGACGGGATACGCAATCACAATATAAAGGGTATTAAACCCTTTGTTGCCATCACTCACTCGGCAATAAATAGACGGAACTATTTTTGTAGAAATCATATTTAAAATTATTTATAGATATCCTTACGATGACCAATTTTTACTACTTGGATTGTATCCGTATCTTGAAAATAAAAAATGACTCGCCATTCTTGGGTAATTCTAAAAGAAAGAAAACCTACCAAATCTCCCCTAAGTCGTTTGCTGTGAAGTAAGGAGCTAAAGGGGTCTTGCCCAAGGACTCTAAGTAAGCGAGCTAATTTTTCTTGAGTTCTTTTTGGTAATTTTTGGGTATCCTCTATAAAACGAATGTCTAAGAGAATCTTCATCGAAAATAATATTTAAGTTTTCTTTCGGAGAAGCGCTAAAAAACTTTTAGAGTTAGTAAACTTATGAGAAGCAACACGCGCGTGGACTCGAGCAAGAACACTTGAGACAAATTCTGGACGATACTCCCCTTCAGTATCAGCACTCCCAACAACACTTAACACAGCGGAGCGCAAAAGCGCCACTTCTTGATTGAGCGTGTGTAATTGTTCTTCTATAAGCTTTGTAGTCATATATTGATACTATCATAATTATAATAAAAAATCCAAATCTCATATCACGCATACCTTTTGCTCTCATAGCACCCCGCACCCTAGAGCATCAATTTCTCTTTCAATGACTTATATGCTTTGCCAAAATATTTTAATTGCTTTTTTCTTTTTCGGACCATAAATTCCTCTAGGTACGCTTCGTAATACATAAGAATAACTGGTAAACGATATTCTGAGCAAAAACCTTTCCAGATTGATGTTCTTTGATACGCTTTTTCAGATCAACGGTTGATCCGATATACAACCGTTTATCTTTTGAACTTTTCAAAATATACATATAATACATCATTGAAATAGCGTATCACGGATTTTAGGGTGCGGGGTGATATTTACAAAGATACAGAATTTGACAAATACACAAGTTTATTTACAAAATCTCTTCTTTAGATAAATTGTATCTAAAATTATTTATAGATATCATGAGTACCTATATCAAGAAATATCACTTCGGTCTTATCTTTATTTAGAAATTCAAATAAAATTCTATATTGAGAATTTACAGAATAGCTTAACTGTTTTTTGAGCTTTCCGTGGAGACGGTGGGTTCCCAAACGACTATCGAATGGATTCTTCTTAAAGATTTCCAAACGTGCTTCAGCTCGCATTTTAGTTTTCTGTTCTAGCCCACGATAACTTCTTTGAAAACGAGGATGATAATAAATAATCATAGAGACCTCAGGGATCGAAGGACTGGTAATTTACCATTTTTCCTTAATACTTTAGCCTCACGAGACCAGCGTAAAATATCATTTTCTTTTACGACATCACCCGCACGAGCAATAAGCTCATTTAATTCCTTTTTAGATATGAGGACGAGCTCACCTGCTTTAGTTAAAGTTTTGGGTATAGTTATTGTAACCATATATTACTATGATATTAAAAATATTAATGAAAGTCAATAGCACAGCCCTATATCACGCTTTTCTTGAGTTTTTAGCTCAAACCCCCTCATTCGTGATACAATCAAAACAACAAGATTTGACTAGCGTCAATTTTCCTATCATTCTGTCGTCCCCGTGCCTGACGTTACCTCGGCGCTTGCGGTATCGGTCTCGGATGTTGAGGTACCCACATCAAGGGTAGTCGTGGCTGTGTCTGTTGGAGTTTCCGCAATCGGCGGTTCGATCGGACTTACCACTGGCGGAGTGCTGGTCGCTGATTCAGGAATTGGGGCAGGCGGTTCTGCGGGTGGAATGACTGGCGAAGTGGTTGTGGCAGTTTCTTCCGGTGGTTGGTTGTTGGCTGTTAGTGGTTGTAGTGGTTGTAGTGGTTGGTTCTCCACATTCACGATGCGTGTAGAAGTTGCCGTTAAGCCGGCATTGTCCGTCGCCGAATAATCAATGGTGTAAGTGGTGCTGGTGGAAGTGTCAAGTGAAATCGCGCTGACTTGCGCGCCGTTTACAAAATAACGAATGCTCAAATCAATACCGTTGCTGTCTTGCGCAATAACTCCCAAGTCAACATAACTCGTCCCCACTTCTATACTCGCCGGATTATTGCCCTGAATGGTGACAATGGGGCCACCGGTTGTAGCAGTCGGACTGTCGCAAGTTCCTGTCGCTTTGTTCCATTCGCCATTTTTGATAGTAACGCAATAAGTCTCTCCGGTCGCGGAATCCTTCATTTCCAAGCCGTTTTGGACTGCCGCAGTGCCGACATTGACTCGTTCAAAGACTCCCAATGCCGAGGTTATTTTTGACACCGCCCACTCCCCCGCACTCGCAATCAAATTCTTCACCGCCTCCGCGATCCGCGCGATGAAGGATTGGCCAGCGACAATATTTACCGTGGTACTCGCAATAATCTGGTCAATGGTTGAGGAAGCAAAAGTTGAAGCGAGGACCTGGGCAAGCTTGGCATCAATATCGGCAATGGAGGAAGAAAGAATTGAGGTCGTGGATGCTAAAGCTCGGGCAATGTCGGCACTGCGTAAATCAAGCTCCTGAATCCCTTTTATCAATTTCCATGAGCTGATTTCCGAGACGCCATAATAGCCGTCCGGACCCATGTGCACGAGATCGCTGTAGCCGGAAGCGAGAAGTTCTTGGGCGACCACACCGGTTCTCTGATCTCCCGAAGCGATGACGGTGTAATCTTTGATTGGAATGTTTGCAAGATATGACAGAACAGGTTGTGCGTCAGTAATATTTGTCTTTAATCTGATGTCTGATGAACAGGTGGTGGTGATGCCTCCGGAGTCGGGATCTAGGAGACAATTGCCATCGGTGTCGTAAATTTGGAACATGTTTCCTTCGGAAGTGGACTCAACTGATAATTTGTAAAGGGGGCTGGTCGTCCCGATGCCGACGTTGCCGGAGCTATCTATTACCATTTTTACACCGCCATTGTTGTGAAAATGAATCTTATTATTTGTAGAGCCCTCATTATAGAACATCAAATCGCTACTAAAAGTTCCTCCCACAATCGCGCTATAATTACCTATAGCATTGCGTGGTGTGCCAGCATTGTTTAAGTAAATGCCTACTCCCATTGCGGAACCAGAATTTCCACCGTTAATATAAAGAAGCTCAAGCCCATCACCATCACCAACTTCTAATCGTGCCGTCGGACTCGTCGTCCCAATCCCGACGTTGCCGCCAGTTGTGATCGTCAGACGAGGATTGACGTTAACATTTGAGCCGTTAGCAATGGAGTAGGCAAAACTATTCTGGGGATCAATGCCAGCCGAGAAGTAGGAAGTTCCCTGGTTCATATAGCGAACTTGGGAGTAGTTATTAGCAGAGCCTTGCGCCTCTAATATAAGCATGGAGTGGAACCCGGGGCTGGTTGAGGTTGTGTTTAGGTAAGCAATCGATTCAGATTGAGCTATATGCAATGAGCGACTGGGGCCTGTTGTCCCGATGCCGACGTTGCCTTGAATTATTAATCCTCCCGTTGGAGCCGCAGTTCCCGCGTAACCAATACCGACACTAGCACCTCCTGCGAAAGCTGATTCACCTAACACTGACAATTTTGAGACAGGTGACGTCGTCCCGATGCCGACGTTGCCTTGTATTATCATTCCATTCGTCGGGGCCGCGATGTTGTAGTCTGCTCCCACAGACGCTCCCCCCGACACTGACAATTTTGAGACAGGTGACGTCGTCCCGATGCCGACGTTGCCGGTTGCTCCTGCTATTGACAAATTTGGCGTTGAGAATGTAGTTCCGTCATTTGCTGTTGAGGGAGTGATTTCAAACAAATTGCTAGCATTCTGATTAGCACCGACTACCCAGTTTTTTGCACCCGAAGCGGCTGAGTTCATAATAAGTATACCAGGACCATTTATACCGCTGTTGGCTGTTTCTACCCTTAGTTGTCCAAAAGAAGGACCTACTACATGCAATCGTGAGCCTGAATCTGGCGCCGCCGTCCCGATTCCAACATTCCCTGAAGTGTTCGCATAAAGCGTCGGCAAAGCACTACCAGAAGTCACCACATTCAAATCCCCCACAACATTCAACTTGTTCTGCGGAGTCGAAGTCCCGATGCCGACGTTGCCGCCAGAAACAATAAGTCCTGCGGAAAGAGATGCGTGCGCTCCTGAAATTCCACCAGAGAATGTTGAAGTGGCTGTCGTGGAGGTGGCGTGGAAGTAAGGCGAGGAAATCAAGGAAGCATACAGTCCCCCTGAAAATGAAGTGGTCGCGGTGTAGTTGAATAATTGAGCCGCTGTCCATGTGTTTGCATTTCCAAGATTGATGCCCCAATCCGAAATAGCGGAGCTTCCGTCATACGAGGAGCCGCCCAGAGTATCGTTATTAGTTAAAGCAAAGAGTGTCCCGCCCAAAGCCACGCCTGAAATCGTGCTGTTTAGAAGCATTGTATTCGTAATAGAAGAAGCAGGGAAAGACACTGTTGAGGTTGCTGTCAAAGAACCGACAGTCAATCGTCCTATCGTTCCTGAAGCTATGAGCCCCTGTGGAAAGGCCAAGAGAGAAGTGGTTGCTTGTGCCAACGCTCCCCAAGCGACTGAAGGGGTGAACGGATACGCAACGTTCCCTAGCGCGTAGTCAGTGCCGGCTACAGCTGGGATAACTGAACCGAAGGAATTAGTTTTGAGGAGAGTGGAGGTAAGATTCGTGATGGCGAAGCTGGAGGAGGTTGCGTTGGTGGTGAGGAGTGTGGGGAAGGTGGAGGTGGCGGTCGTCGTCGCCGTGAAGTAGGCCGCCACTGTTTGGCCCACAACTGAAAGTTTGGCGTATGGCGAAGTGGTGCCTATCCCGACGTTGCCGGCAAAATAACTCTGTCCCGTAGCCGCAGAATATATTCCATAGTTCGTAGTAGCGTCGCTCGAATCGACATAAAGTCCGTAGTTTGTATCAGCAGTTCCGCCGGCCTGAAAATAGCCGCCGTAATGAATAGTATCACCGGTGGTGGTCAGATTTCCGGTTGACACTCCGTATACGCCATACGCCCTTGAAGTTAGAAGCGCATCGCCAGCACTGGAGGATGTATTTTCAAAATATCCTCCATGAGAAGTAAAAGTCATATCATCATTAAGAGAACCGCTCCACGTCGGTGTAACACCGACAGTATTATAAGTACCAGAAACTGATAGTGAGTTGGATTGAATACTGTTTATATCAGTAACTGTTGGTGATCCTGAAATAGCTGAATAATCTCCATACGTAACAACAGATGTGGATTTATTAGAATCAGCAAAAGAGATATTACTTAAATTGATATTATTATTAACGCCAGAAACTGTTACATTCGCAGTAATTCCCGAGCTGAAGTTTAAATTAGCGGTAGGGGTTAAATTCTGATACATACCAGCAAGGGTTCGAGATACACCAGAAGAAAGGGTGCCGAGATTGACAGTGTTAGTTGAATAGATCCCATAACTGTTTTCATTTGTACTATCAGCTTGAGTGATATCGATAATACGACTACTACTATTATTTACAGAATCGTTCAGTGTCATGAGATAGTCAGACACAGGAGCTGTCAGCACACCGACTTGCCCAGAAGAATTGATCTGGAAAAGATCGCCGTTGCCAACCGTGAGAAGAGATAGGGGAGAATCATCGCCAATCCCCACATTCCCATTCTGCAAGACGGTCAGTCCAGCAGTGCCTGCGACACTCAAGCCCCCTGCAAATGTTGAAGTCGCTGTAGTTGAGGTGGCAAGATAATTTGCCGCCGTTGGAGTGGAAGAAGAAACCAACTTCCCTGTCCCGTCGGTTGTGATGAGCATATTGGCGCCGGTGTAAGTTAGTTTGATTGAGGAGGTGGCGTTAAGGTCGCCGATTGTGGAAGTGCCGGTGATGACAGATGAGAAGACCGAAGAGACCGAGTTGAAAATTGAGGTGAAGAAGGAGGTGGACGTAGCTTGGGTGAAGGTGGCGGTGGAGGTGGAGGTCAGTGAACCTACCGTCGAGTTCCCAACCGAGCTTGACGCAAAGAACGAATCTACGATTCGTGCAATGTTTGCAAACAGTGAGGTCGTGGTGGCATTCGTACCCGTGAAGTTGAACGAGGAGAAGCTGTTCGTGGACGTGCCACTGACAAAGGAGAGATTCTGGAACGTGGACGTAGCCGTCGTTGACGTGGCCGTGATGGAGCCCACCGTCAACTGTCCAACGGAGGAGGACGAGAAGAACGAATCCACAAACCGTCCGAGAGTGGCAAAGAAAGAGGTGGTGGTGGCGTTTCCGGCAACGAGGTTGGTTGCGTAAAAATTGGTTGAAGTGGCGTTGGTGGTCGTGCCAAAGATGCTGACGAAGCGATTTAAAACTGAGTCAACAGTGGTGGAGGTGGCATTGAAGTATGGGGCGGAGAGAAGCGAAGCGTAAAGACCGCCAGAATAAGTGGAGGTGCCAGAGTATGTGGAAGTCAGACTTCCGCTAAGAAAGGTTCCGCCTAGAACAGAGAGAGAATTGCTGGCGTAAAAATTGGTAGTCGTCGCATTAGTGCCCGTCGCGTTAACAAAGGTTAAACCTTGGAGAGTGGTGGAGCCCATCGTAAGAAGATCGCCACTTTGATTGATTGAGAACTTGGTGGTGGAGGCGACTTTCAAATCCAAAAGATTTCCGGTAAATCCCGTGAGCGCGTCGGCGCCAATGACTGTGCCGGTGGTTGAGAGATGTTCAACCGACAACTTGGCGTAAGGAGAGGTGGTGCCAATGCCGACGTTGCCGGTTGCTCTCCAAGCATTCGTACCATCGGTCGTCCAGTTGCCCGTCGTCGCTCCACCGATTAAATTGCCGGCCCAATAAAGAGAGCTCGCATTTGCGTAGAGGCGATTGGAGGTATTGGCCGGAGCTACGTTTGAGAGAAAAATCGGACCGTTAACAGAGAATGTATCAGTCGGTGATGAAGTCCCAACACCAACACGGTTGTTCAGTGAATCTACGTACAGAGTGTCACTGTCAAAAGCAACATCACCGGAAAATGTACTTGTGGCAGTAGTGGAGGTAGAAACGATGACACCGAACTGCCCACGACCACCCTCCAAGGTCGAACCTTGGAAGATGGTCTGGCTGGAAACACCTCCAACAAACGTTGAGGTACCCGTACCGGTAACCGAGAGTGAACCAAACGAACTAGAGAGTCCTGTGATGGATACACCCGAAAGAGTCCCTCCAGAGATACTCGCGTCTGTAATGGAACCCCCGACAATGGATGGGGTGGTGATCAGCGTCCCTGTCAGGTGGTCAATTCTTTGAGAGTGAGCAATTTCTTGGGACAAACTCGGTGATGGCACATAGATGGTGCTCCCAAAAGTCCGATCTGAAAATAGGCTCAAATCGGAAGTGAACTTGTTGCTTAGAATGCTTAAGCGGGTTTCAAATTCAGCCCGTGTGATACCCCCGGCAGAGACTTGATTCGTCGTGTGCTCGGTGCTTGGATAGATATTTTGAACAATAAAGCGACTTGACGGAGCGGGTGCACTGTTCTGGCTGTTTTGAACAGGAGGTAGATATACATACGTCGCCGGTGTGGTAAAGAGCCCTACGACAAAATCATTGATGCTCCGATTGACACTACGCGCAAGGGAGCTTAAGGAAAATGTAAATCCAGATTTCTGTTCTAAACCGTTAATGGCGAGCGCGAACGTGCCAGTATTATATATAAATGCCTGACGTGTCCCGTCAAAGACCGTAGCACGGTAAGCACTTCCAGCGTCGCGCGCGAAACCGATGGGATCTTTTGCAACTTCACGCTCCAGAGATAACGCGCTGTCCACAACAATTTTTGCAAATCGGGTGGAGCGAGTTCTAAATTCGGACAGCAACTTACCAAACGATTCAAGACTTTCATGTGCATACACACGTGCTCCATCGGCAAACGTATCCGCGGTCAGATATGGTGCGAGCGTGCTGATAGACTTTGCCGTTCGTGAAATTCCATGCAACGCCTCGGTGACATCAACCGTATTTTTAAACATTACTACCCCAACCGTAAGCACCACCGAGAGCATGAGAGCCCCGACTTTATTAACAGAATTTGGATGTGAAATTGTCGCGAGCGAAAAATTCTTGTGGTAGGGAGAAAGCAAACGAGGAATTTTTTTGGAAGTATCTCTCCCTTGGGTAGTTACGAGTGGAGGTAACGTGGGCAACAGTACTCTGTCATCGTGGAAATATTTAATTTCTTCACGGGCAGCAGAACGGGCAGCACTTTTTATTTCTTCGGTTCTGGACGCAGTGGATATCTCGGTATACACAGCATCACTACTGACAGCTCTTGCACTCACGCGCTTCACATACTCTGAAGGAGAGTTTTCTTTGAGGTGATTAAAGAGTGATGCTTCGCCTACATACCAGGCTCTTCCTACACGGGTACACTCAAGTTTGCCACTACGGCAAAGCTGACCAACGTAGTCATGTGAATATTTTGAAATCTCTGCACAGAGACGAGATGAAATATATTTTTTCCCTTGTAGAAATATGTGCCCGTTATTTTCTGACATTACAGATAATTTTAACAATTTATTTCATCCGAGATGGCCAAAATATGTGGATAAATAAGGCTATCTCGGATATCCGAGTCTATTTATTTCACTTTCGTGAAACAAAAAATAACAATCGAAAAATCGATACGATTTTCTGAAAATTGATCTATTTTTAAACAAAAACTATCTCCCCTCATCAGTTAAAAGGGAACCGTGGTCAGATGAAGAGAGCCAAAATATAGAAAACCTTTCTAAGAGTAGGCTTATGTTAAGGAACATAGATAGCCCCCAATAAAATTATTGGAGTTTTAAGGTAAACACCTGCAAAAAGATCACTCGGACTAATTTTTCTATAACATTTTCAAAAAATGCATTTTCTATGTATGTGCGTATGTTAAAAATACAATTTTGTTTCTCAAAGGAGCATCATCTCGGAAGAGAGCGTAAATATCCTCTGTTAGAGCTATATCTCGGATACCCGAGATGATATAAATTAAAAAAGAATCGATGTTACACGCTCTTTAGTCGGTCTTCGGACTTCATCAAATCAGACCTCTTTACTTAAAGTTTTTTTTATGATCTGCTGCAAAATGCCCGGATTCGCGCTCCCTTTTGTTGCTTTCATGCACTGCCCTACTAAGAACTGAAGTGCAGCAGTTTTGCCTGCGTGATAGTCTGCTACAACGGTTTGATTTTCAGAAATAATTTTATTCACCACAGACAAAAGAGCTTCTTCATTACTCTCTTGGAAGAGCTCATGTTCTTCTGCTATAGCTTTCGGAGTACCCCCCGTATCGTGCATAATCTTAAGAATATCTTTTGCCCCCCTGGAAGACACTTCGCCTCTTGTAATCATCATTACAAGCTGTGCAAAATCAACTGGTTTGATGTGTGTGTCTGCATTCCCTGTATTCATGAGACCCACAAGATCAGACGCAATGTAATTAGATCCTAATTTAATCTGCTCTGCGTCAGTCAAGAGTGTACTGACTGATTCAAAAAAATTCCCAACCGTCGTATCTTGCACATACAATTCTATATCTTCTCTTTTAAGACCGTATCGCCTCTCCAACCTATCGCGCTTTGCTGAAGGAAGCTCTGGTAAACCAATACGAAGCTCTTCTAAGTCAAATTCTTTTACCTCTTTTAAGGTAAGCTTAGGAATATCTGGATCTGGAAAATAACGATAGTCATGCGACTCTTCTTTGCGCCGCTGAGAAAATGTTTCTCCTTTATCTTCATTCCATCCACGAGTTTCTTGAATCACCTCTTTCCCCTCTTCCAAGAGGACCTTATGTCTTGCAAGTTCAAAATTAATTGCATCCTCTACCGCGCGAAACGAATTTAGATTTTTTACTTCAACTTTCTTTCCTAGTATTTTAGGATCAGTACTGATTGATACATTCGCTTCAACGCGCATCTCCCCTTTCTCCATGTTGGCATCAGAGGCACCGAGATACTTTAAAAGTAGTTGAAGTTCCTGCGCGAAATATTTCGCTTGCGTCGCGCTCTTTATAACTGGCTCGGTTACAAGTTCCATCAGTGGAACTCCGGCACGATTGAAATCTACAAGACTGAAATTTTCTTCCTCCCCTTCTTTATGAAAGGACTGCGCGGTATCTTCTTCCAAGTGGACTCTCGTCAGTGCTACATCTGAAAGCTCTCCACCTTCTACGAGCGGATACTTGTACTGACTGATCTGATAGCCTTTGGGAATATCTGGATAAAAATAATTCTTCCGATCAAACTCTGAATAATCGGCAATCTTGCCGCCTACAGCGAGACCAACTTTAATAACGTGCAAGACTGCCTCTTTATTGACCGTAGGAAGCGTTCCAGGGTGCCCAAGACAGACGGCGCAAATATTAACGTTAGGACGACTCTCTTCGGGGTCATTCTTGGAATTGCAGAACATTTTAGTCTGCGTTTTAAGCTCCGCGTGGATTTCTAGACCTATTGTAGGATAATACTCTTTTGCCACGTGATTTTACTATATCATAAAGAAATAAAGGGTTTAAGATTCGTTCGAAGCCTCCATGAGACCCTCAAAGAGCCTTGTGAGGTATTCTTTGAAGCCCTTAATTGAGGCATCATCCAGGATAGAAACTGCGATTACGTCTCCAAATTTCTTAGAAAGTACCTGTATACGCTCTTTGAGCGCCTTTTCTTCAAGTAAATCAGTTTTGGTCAGAACAATAACCTCTCTTTTATTGAGCAGTCCCGAATCATACTTACCAAGCTCGGCACGAACCACCTTATATACTTTTTCAAAATCTCCGTTTTCAAGAGAAATACAGTGCAACAATACGCGAGTGCGACGAATATGCCGCAAAAAACGGTGGCCTAAACCCCTCCCTTCTGCCGCACCTTCTATAAGTCCAGGGATGTCAGCGAGTACATATCCATTCATGACCCCTAAGTTTGGTTCAAGTGTCGTAAACGCATATGAACCAATTTTAGCATTCGCATGTGTAAGAGTATTTAAGAGACTTGACTTGCCCGCGTTCGGAAGTCCAATGAGCCCGGCGTCAGCGATCAGTTGAAGTTCAATGGTAAAATCCGCGGTCTCCCCTGCTTTGCCTGTAGTAAATTCTCTGGGACGACGATTCACCGAACCTTTAAAATGCGAATTACCAAGTCCTCCGCCACCGCCCGCAAGGAGAAGCACGGTATCGCCTTCTTTTAGAACTTCAAATTTTTCGTCAGTTTGATGATTGGTGATAACTGAACCGGTAGGAACATTAAAAACTAAATCTTTCCCGCTTTTGCCGTGCATGTTGTCCGCTTTCCCGTCTTCACCGTCGTCGGCACGCAACTCTTTGATACTGCGATAACGGGCAAGCGCGGCAATGTCGCGAATAGCACGCGCGTAGACACTCCCTCCCTTACCTCCATCTCCTCCTGAAGGGCCACCGTGGTCTTTATTTTTCTCTTGGAGCCAACGGACAACTCCATCACCACCACGGCCCGCGGTAATATGTATTTTTATTTCATCAATAAGGGCCATAGTTAGAAAAGCTTGGTGCTTAGAGCTTATAGCTTAGAGCTTTCCGTAAAAAAACGCAAAGATTAAGACATCTTCTTCTCATTCGACTCCTACAAGGATGACAGCTGGATATTCACGAATATAAGAGCTTTTCGTTCTCCCGTAAGCCCAAAGCGTTAAGCTTTTAGAGCTTTCTGGGCAAGCGCAAGCGCTCCCTCTTTTGAACCTGCCACCACCATAAACCGTTTGTTATGACAAAAGAAAGCGTCTGGCACTCCGGTTACTTTGGCAAGCTCTACATCCCGTTTCCCCGCCCAACTCTCTGGGAATGAGACGCGCGTCTTAAAAGAAACAAGACTATCACGCACTGCTTTGATATGATAGTTCTCCCTTTGAGGATAGATGACCAAAAGCGGTTCAGGATGACGTGCGAGCTGCTCTGCCCAAAAATATTCTCTATCAAGCATGATGAGGCGCTTATCAACAGCGTTTTGATAAGCCTCTTCTACAAAGCGCTCTCCTTCAATCTTGTCAGCCGCACTTCGTATCTCGCGCTTAAGAAGTTCTTTTGCGAATCCAACTGCTACCAAAAATGCTTCGTCAAGCGGCTCGCTTGATTTCCACGTTGGTATGTAGGAAAAAATAACGTGGTTCACCAAATATGGTCGTACTCCTTCTATAAGAGGGGCGACTGCTTCAACTCCGTTATCAAGCGCGTCTATCTGTATAACTAAGCGTCGTTCAAGCTCGCCGGCTACTTCAGGTGAACCCGCTATCTCTGCGCCATACTTTTTCCATACCAACCCAAATGAAGCATACGGGATTCTATTCGGACGTACCCCCGCTCCGTCAATTTGATGATGGTCAAACCTATTCGTTGATGCATCATACACTCCCCCGACATCAAGGACGAAATCTCCCGTCTGGAGTATGTGAGGATCGCGAGTACGCACAACTTCCGGCATAACTGATTTTCCCTCGTGCAATAAAAGAAGCGACGCGACCGCGAAGACATCGTCAGGATGGAAACTTCCGCTGTGCGTAATAATAGTGATGCGTTTTTCCATATTCAATGCAAACACGGTGGGTTTCGGGCAGTACGATACCGGGCCCCTTACTTATGTGGAACTATGGTGGGATTCGTGATGATTCCCGTCTAGATGCTCAATCTCCTTTTCTATCTTTTTTAGTTCGTCTTTCACTTCAACAAGTGTAACCGACTCGGCTTTCAGTTCTTCCTCCGTCTTATCAATGACTTTTTTCTCGCGACGCAATCCAGACAACACAATGCGATCACCTACAAAAAATGAGACGAAGAGGCCTGTCGCAAGTAAAATGACAACGCTGATAATAATTGAAGAAATAGACGAGAGGCCCACCTCATCTGCCAACATCCATACACCGCGCCAAAACAACACAATCGCGACACCGCCTACCAAACTATAGATAATCACATGACGGCTTAAGAACGCTCGAGAATGATCTTCAAACCTGTCAAAAAAGTGATCTAAGCGGGCAAATATGGATTTTTTCTCTTGTGGCATACGCTAGGTATTATACCTCACTTTTTAATACTTTTCTTCCCCACCCTTTTCGCTACACTTTCCGAAAGCCACGAGCTGGATTGGATCTTGCCTCCTTTGCCAATGTTGTACACCATTTTGATACCGAGCTCTTTACATACTCCAACTTCGGGTACCGGATTACCGTCGGGCTTTCGGTCACCCCCATTGGCAAAAATATCAGGCTTAATCCTTCTGAGTTCTTTACAGACACTTACATCTGAATCATTCTTTCGGTGAGAAGTAAGCACCACTCTGTCCACGACACGAAGCGCCTCAATAATCTCCTTTCTCTCCCTCTCCGGCATAAAGACATAGCCCTTCTTCTTCATGAGCCAATTATCGTTGTTGAGAATGACCACGAGTGTACTGCCAAGCTTCTTGGCAACTTCAAAATATCTTATGTGACCGACATGCAAGGGATCGAACCCCCCACTGACAGTAACGATGATTCCTTTCTTTTTAGTCTTGCGCATAACGAAACACAGAGATCTAGTCGAGCTTCAATAACTTCCCTTTATTTTTCACTACCGCAAATGACCGGTAGAAATACCACGAGAGCCCGACAAAATAAATAATGTTTGCGATAATCGCTCCGAGAAGGAGACTCGTCGGCAACATACCGGTTGCGATCACTGCACGCATTCCTTCAAACACATAGGTGGAAGGGATCAAGTATGAAATCCATTGCACGGCAGAGGGAAGCGCTGAGACAGGATAAAATACGGCAGAGAACGGTTGAACCAAAAACAACAGCCCGAAAGCGAGCACTTGCGCCGATGTTCCGTAGCGAAGAATGAGAGCCGTCGTAAACAAACCGATTGCCGATCCAAAAATCAAGAGGTTCAGCATAAAGGGCACCAGATAGAGTCCGAACATAAGAAAGTTGAATTGATAGAACAAGGCTGCAAGAATACTCATAACGGCGCCCACCATAAGAATACGCACAAAGGCCAGAATCACGGTTGAAGCGAGAAACTCACTTAAACGCAAGGGGGTCACGAAAATATTTAAGAAATTGCGCTCCCATACATCCTCCAAAAATGCGATGGAAACTGCTCGTTGTGACTGACTCATTAAGTCCCAGAAAATCACTGCGCCGAGGAGAACCGTCACCGCATTAAACCCCGCAATATTTAATTTACTGATGTATACGCTGATGAAACCCCACAAAAGAAGCTCCATCACAGGCCAAAAGAAAATGTCCATCAAGCGCGGTACACTGCGCTTGAAGAGATACAGGTGACGTATCAGAAGTGCGTTGATTCTATGCCATTTCATGGAAATAATTCAAAATTAAAAAATCAAAATGGAAAATTGCACGGCAAAATGACGAAACGTTGTATCTTTGTTCTGTAATCTTGAATTTTAGATTGTCATTTTGCATTTTGAGATTTACATTTTACAGTTCTTCTTGTTCATTCGCGCGGGCAATTTCCAAAAATATGTCGTTGAGGTCTTTGTGGCCGTATTTTTTCACAAGCTCTGCAGGAACTCCTCTATCTTTAAGCTTTCCTTGGTCAATGAAAATAACCTCATCGCAAATTTCCTCAACTTCTTGCATGTTATGCGAGGTATAAAGAATAGAAACTCCACGCTCCTTCTGTATGCGCTTTAGCATATGCCGCGTTTTATCGGCAATGTCAGGGTCCAGTGAAGCCGTCGGCTCATCAAGCAAAAGGAGTCTCGGGTCGTTAAGCAATGCTTTAGTAAGGTTGAGACGCGTCAGCTGGCCGGTTGAAAGAGAGGATGTCATGCGGCTAAGGAGACTGCGAATGTTGAAAAAATCGGCGAGGTCATCAATTTTCTTTGCGATGTCTTTTACACCGTACAAACGAGCAAACGTGTACAAATTTTCCCAGACACGCAGGTTACCTGGTAGGGCAACATACGGAGAAGAAAAGTTGATTTTGCCAAGCGTCTCTTCCCGATGCTTTTGCATCGGTAGGCCGAATATTTTTATAACGCCAGAGGTTGGCGTGATGAGATCTAAAATCATCTGAATAGTTGTAGTTTTGCCAGCACCATTAGGACCCAAAAGACCCGTGATAGTGCCCTCTTGTACGTCAAAAGAAAGGCCATTGACCGCTTTGACGGGTCCGAACTCCTTGACCAGATTTTGAATCTCTAAAATTGCCATGAAAAAGCATTATAGCACATCGTCTAAATTTGGCTTCTAATTTGACATATATATTAATATATGCTAGGATTCTCCCATCAGCATTGCCAAAAGCTTGCTGGGCCATTAATAAACCTTCTCGGTTTATATCGCAGAATATCGAATGTCTCGGTATAGCGATCCATAAAGGTAATGGGAAATCTCTTGAAAGGAGATAAACATGAGAACATTGAAAACCCAATCAACACGTGCAACTGTGATCCGAACGCAAGAGCGTATGGATCAGCAGTATCTCATCAACGTGACGCGAAACATTATGGGTGAATTGGAAATCACCCATACTGATTTGGAAAAACATCCTCGCGCGAAGGATTTTTCCCAGCACGTTTTCCAAAACGTGCTTCACCATATCAAGGAGTGGAATTCCACCACTCTTGGTAAAATCGTCGCCTATGGACTGGGGAAAGGCGAAACTTCCAAGGATATACCTCTGCGCAGGACCTCTTTGGAGGACGCCTGGCACGGTTCTCCATTGGAACCTGAAGTCAGTGGTGGGTTGGCACTTGAGTGGTTGGCGGCCACAACGATTGTCGCGGCAGCCTACGACCTTCTGCTAACGCATGCCTTTGTGGATCACCTCAAGGCAAAAGCCTCATCGGGAGGGCGAGACGAATATGCTGTCGCTGAAATCTTTCTCGCAAGCGGTTGGAAAACCAAGAACCCAAAGTTGAGTACAAAATCTCACTAACTGGGAACTCAGCTGAGTCCTTTTCGCAAAGGCCCAACATTTCGGTGTTGGGCCTTTTCTTTGGCACACATCCAGAGAATTATTCCACTAACTTCTATAAACTCCATATACATTAACTCTACGCTATAGCGTAGAGTTAATGTATATGCAAAATACTGTACCTTAGAGTTTAAACTGGCCGTTTTTGTAGATGATTTTGGTTTTACCATCGCGCATGACTGCGGTGACGGTCCGAGGTGCGGTAGAGATGATGTCGGTGTGCACTGATGATTCGTTATAGCCTAACTCCTGCCAATCTTCTGGAGAAAGCTCGCCGGGGTCATCAATAAAACAGTCGTGGTAAGAATTGCCAAGCGCCAAGTGCGTATTGCCATTCGGCCCACCGATATTTTCATCAAAGAGCGTTTCTGCCATGAATTTCGTGATGCGCGAGAAGCGCCGGTCTGTCAGAGAATACTCGCCTACCCGATCGGCATTCTTTGTCGCTATCATTTCTTTGAGCACTTTCTCATTTTTCTTTGCGGCAGCTTTAATCACATGTCCGTTTTTAAACCAAAGTTGCACGCCTTCAATGAGCACCCCATAGCGATAGAGCGGCTGATTGAAACGAATCCACCCTTCAGTTCCGCGCCAATCGGGCGACGTGAATAATTCAAAACTTGGAATATTGCGGCCACTACCGCCCATCCACGCTCGTTTCTTGCCTAGGTGAATCCACAAGTCTGCGTCAGGCCCAACGATATGCAATTTTTCTATCGGCAGTGCATTAAGCTTCGCGCGCGTCTTTTCTAGCTCGCGATACAATTTTTTCCATGCCGCAATCGGATCTTTTTTATCCAACAAACACGCTTTGATGATTTGCTGCCAATACGCGGGCAGTGACATCCGCGCTTCTTTTGCTTCAGCTTCAGTGCCATATAGTGCTAACGTCCAAGTGTACTTTCCTTGGTCTTCTTTATCGCGTCGCCAATCCATATACGGCTTCCATGCAAGGCCTCTCTGCATAATTTTTGCCGGAGGAATCCCTTCAAGCTCGTGCTTGTCTATTTCGCTTAAAATAAATATTGAGTGGTCAACTTGATTCACCATGCCTTTTGCGTATTGGCGTGGGAAAAATGCGAGCTGGTGCGGTTTTGCGTGCTCAAAAAAATCTCTATCAAACGGGAACCGGTCTCCACTGTCGGGGCGGTAGTCTCCGATTACGTGCCCGCCGGCTTTCAGAATCGCAATCTTCAGTTCCCGATAGAGAGGTTTGGCTGCTTCATATGCAATCAGGTGCACCACCTCACCTTTTTTAATTCCCTTCCCGCCGCCAAGCGCAAAGTTTACCAAGACATCGGCGTATCGTTCTAAAATCTTTTTTGGAGGTGTGTATAATTTCATATTTGTTTAACCTTAAACCACAGCTGCGCTTTTTCCAAGTCTTTTGGGTATCCTATCGGCATCCAGAATTTCTGGACAACCGCAACGACGGGATGATGCTCCACCAGTTTTCCGATAGCCTCAGCAAGAAAAAATTCACCGCTTGCATGCTCGGGCGGTTCAAATTCAAAAATCCGTTTATCAAGCACTGCAGGGCCAGTTACCACAAGATTATTCTTCGGCTCTGATGGCTTCTCCACGATAGACACAACTTTACCGTTATCGGAAAGCTCCACCACACCAAAACGCTCCGGGTTGGAGACTTCTTTTACAAGTACTGAAAGCGGATACTTTAAAAGCGCCTCCAGGTCATCCCTGCCATGCAGATCATCAGCATATAAAGACAGAAATCTTTCTTGACCAAGCAAATGTTTTGACAGTGCGAGCGCTCGTGCCGTCCCTTCAGGTTTTTCTTGATGTACATAATGAATACGGAAACGACCAAAGTGCTCTCCGAAGTGAGCTTTAATTTGGTCAGCCCGATATCCCACTACCAAAATTACCTCATCAACCGATGCAGGAAGCGATTCCAATAAATGCTCAAGAAGCGGGCGTCCTGCAAGGCGCAACATCGGCTTGGGTATATCAACGGTGAGCGGTCCCATTCGCTTCCCTTCTCCCGCAGCTAAAATAACTGCTTTCATCCTGGCATGATAACTTTCTTTGCTATCTTTTTGCAACTACAACGCCTTCTGTATCAGCGATACAACGTCTGCAAGTTCTGCCTCGGGCGAGACTTCACGTGAACCGGGCCTATATAAGAAATCGCGTGGCTCATATTTAGTAATTCCTCCATCACCAGGTTTTCTCGGCAACATATGTAAATGCACATGCGGAATAGATTGTCCTGCCAACTCGCCTTCATTCCACGCAAAATTAAATCCTTCGGCACCAAATATTTTCTGTAATGCTGTCCGTAAGGTGGCAATTAATGCAAATATCGCTTCACGTTCTTCTATGGTAAGCTCGTTTATCGTTTGGACGTGCCTGATCGAAGTTATAAGTATATGCCCCGGGACAATAGGAATATTCGTTGGAAAGACACGCACCAAATCCGTTTTCGTAATAGTACGATCTTTAATTTCTTGGCTACTGCAAAATGAGCAATCTTTTGGCATGCCTCTCATTCTAACTAATTTTTGAAATATCGCCATCCAGCATAATTGGCTTCATTCCTAAAATCTCCTGCTTGTAAGAAAGTTCAGAAGACACCGGATGTAAAATATAAATCGGTTTTTTCAAATAAAAGGAAACACCGATTTCAATAAGTGTATTACCGCCGATATAACCTTCAATCCCACGCTTTTCGTGATTGACGACCAAAATGGCATCAGCCCAGTCAATTTTCTCGTAATGGTCTCTAATAGCTCCTTCTTTGAGATTCCATATCTTATGCCCGACAGGAAACGCGTCCATGCCTCCTTTTTCTTCAATATATTTTCCAAAATATACTTTCTTGCCACTTCCAAACTCTTGGGGAACCTCAAGGGCTAATTCTGGTATTTTTACTACGTGACCAAGTTTTAAAAGCTGGTCTCGCACCGATTCCATCTCTTTATAGAACGCAATACTGCCGCAAAGCGTTATTTTCATTTTACTTCCTCCATGAGCTTAGTAAGCAACGCTTTGGGCAAACCTTTTAGGCTATCAACGGTTCCGTCAATTCTCTCTATATAAGGAGCAAGAAGCGCGTCTTCCATCTGGATTCCACCTGCAGTAGTGTAAATCGCACCCTTTTTGACAACCTCATCTATTATTTCTTTTGGTATATTTTTGAAGTAGACACGTGCCACATCCACGCCCATCGCATGTTTACCGTTTGCGGTATTAGTAACCATGACCGCGCTATGAGTTTCTGCAGGGTGCTCGCAATAAGATTCCAGAAAATACCCGGCTTCCTTTTCATTTTGTGGTTTCTCACGAATTTGTCCGTTCCAGACAACCACTTGATCGCCAGTAATTATAAGCGCAGGTTCTTTTACTTTGGTAAGAAGCGCCTTAGCCTTCGCCTCTGCCAGCGCTAAAACGAGCTTATCAGGGTCACGAAGTCGTATCGCCTTTTCATCTATATCAGGTGACATAACTTCATACTCAAATCCCATCGTATCAATTACCCCTTTGCGCCACTTCGATGCTGAACCCAAAATAATTTTCATACTTGGTACTTTTTATGTTTCTCTGCACTACTAAACTAATCTATCATCCCCCGTTGTTTAAGCCGAGGAATTACCTGATGCTCGAAGATGGACCCGATACTCATGGTTTCAGGAAAGTTAGTACTAATCCAAGCGATTTCATCTATTTCACTACTCGGCTTAAGTGCCCCCTCCCATCTCTTTACCAAAAATACATCCATTCGTAATATATTTTTTTCATCTTCTGCCGCAGGAGCATAAAATACTCCGAATTCTGATATATCACTGTCAAGAACCGATATACTCAACTCTTCTTTTAATTCTCTCTGTAATGCCTGTATAACACCTTCTCCTTTCTTCAATTTTCCTCCAGGTGCAATAAAAGACTTTTTCCCTTTTGTTCTGCATATAAGAAGCTTTCTCTCCTTTAGCAATATACCCCCAACTTTATGAAGGTCATACTTAGTTAGGTTATCTTTCTTATCTTCCATAGTGCCCTTAAGATGTTATCCAAATGGTATTATTTAAAGTTCCAACGATTTCTTCTTAAATCCAAAATGCTCTTCTATATTCAACATTCCGCACTTCTTGAAATGTCGTACTAATGGGAAAACCGATTCTCCACACCAACCGCCTCCGAAATATGACGATACCCGTCTTTTACTAGCAATCGAACCAAACCTCGGTTAATCTCGCTTATGACTTGGGGACCCTCGTAGACCATGCCGGTTATAAGCTCGATGAGCGATGCTCCGAGTTTTATCTTACGGTATGCGTCGTCAGCTGAAAACACGCCGCCGCAACCAATGATATCATAGACACCGCGGGACTTCCGGTATATATACCGAATCAAACGATCTGATTTTTCAGATACCACTTTCCCGCTCATTCCCCCTTCGTTCGGAATGTTTTTATCAAGGATACATTCGTTGCCTTTGCGCTCTTTGGTAAGATTCGTGCATACAAACCCGTCAATCTTATGCGTTGAGGCAACAATGAGTATGCCGTCAATCTCTTTTTCAGACAGATCGGGAGAGAGTTTTATGAAAATCGGCTTTTTCTTAGGCAACGCATCTATCGCATCGAGCAACCTCGCAAGCCGGGGGGCGTCGGTGAACGGTTGGCCACCAAAGACATTGGGACAACTGATATTGATCGTATAATAATCACCACTATCAGAAAAAGCTTGGTAGACTTTCAGATAATCCTGTATCCCCGCCTCAGTTTCAATGGTATCCTGCGAATTCGTTCGTGCGATACTTATGCCCACCGGTATGCTGAATGTTTTCATACGAAGTCTCTCGGAAACTTTCTGGCTCCCTTGCGACTTGAGGCCATAGTGTACGACAAGACCTTCGGATTTCTGCATGCGCCAGAGACGCGGCTTAGGGTTACCCTCGCAAGCTTCCCCAGTCACCGACCCGATTTCTTCAAACCCGAACCCGACCGCTCCCATTACACTCGTGAGATAGGCATCTTTATCGAAACCGGCCGCAAGTCCCAAAGGGTTTTGAAAATGGACACCTCGGATCGTCTGCTCAAGCATAGGGTGCTCGTACGAAAAAAGGCTTCTGACGATGCATCGGGTGATACGGCGCTCTCCCAAGAACGCGCCGAAGCGCACCGTCATGTCATGCACGACTTCGGGATCTATACGAAAGAAGATAGGGCGTGCGAATGCCCTGTAACAAAAAGCAAGTATGGTATCTCTGAAAGCAAAGAGGATGTTTTTCATACAAACGTTGTCGTCATGCCCTCTAGTTTTTTTATGTCATGAGCTTTTGATGCTCTTCGGTATTCAACATTCTGCACTTCTTGAAATGTCGTACTAATGGGAAAATTTTATTCACGTATTTTCCTTGCTAATTCAGCTAATTTTGCATCATCAGCTCGTTCCCAATCGTGCGATGAGATGTAGCCCTCGTATTTCTCGAAAAACTTGTCGACCTTAGATTTAATCGGCTTCCATTCCTTCAAATTCTCTGTTCCGTGCATAGGAAATAGTTTAGCGTGTAAATGGTCAACGCCGAAACCTTCAAGAATCATTCCTGTTCTCCCAACATCGGGAAGTTTTTCATCAATAAGTTTGCCAACTTTCTTGGCTGCCAAAACTAAGCCCGAAAGTATCTTGTCGGGATTATCAAACGCGTAGCTTGGGTTGTGCTCCCTAGTGATTACCACCGAGAACCCTTCAGTGTTTGGGAAAATCGAAAGAAACGCAAGGTGTTTCTCATTCTCCCAAATCTTATAGCTTGGCGCCTCTCCTTTTGCAATTTTACAGAAGATGCAGTTGGTCATAGTTCAGTCTATCTTTAAATAGATTTTCTCGGTAAGGTCAGACGGTTTCACTTTGACAGAAAATAGAATTCGAGCGGGTTGTTGTGATACGTATTCGTCATTGTCATTTAGCTTAAACTGTGTGCCGTCAACAACATGGACATACCCGTCTTTTATCTGTGAGTGTCCATTCACAAAACCAATGTCGATGCTCAAGAGTGTTTTATTATCTTCAACCAAAACCGAAGCGTTGCTACCCTCCGCGAGATCAATAACTGCAAGAAATACGGCGTAGTTAGGATTATCTGTCGCATAGACTAGAGATTTTTCGTAATTTAAATTACCTTCCCCGGTGGAGATACTTGGGTCTAGATTATCAAGGTGTGTCTGAGAACCATGGAAAAGGACCGAGACCGGTGGGTTTGGTGTTGAAATACCTGCACGCCCTAAGAATGATTTGAAATTCTGAAAATGTTTGGAGAGGTGCGCAAAAAAACCAACAATTCCTGCAATGCTGTTTTCTCGGCAAAATTCTTTTATTTTGGCTCTAGGAATGAGCATGTTCTTGTATCAAGTATGATAACAGCCTAAACATTTTTAGGCTATGAACTAAGAATGGGTGTTAAAAAAACCGACTAGCAAATGACTACTAGTCGGCGTGTCGGGCGGGGACGTTTACCTTCCGTGTTTACCCCAACCCTTGTTCCATCCCTTTTTGAAGTTGGTGACCGAGGTTTGTACCTGGCCCGCAACCACAGCGCCGGGATTAGGCGCACTGGCTGTTCGTTGCAAAGCTTCTCGTATTTTTGATTTCTTGCTCTGCACTTCCGTTACTACGCTATTCATGTGTCTCACCTCCTTTCTATATCAGATGTTGTTGAGTATTGCCCTGACAAGTCGTTGCTCGGAATTTTTGCAGTACGTAGTTTCCGTTCCTTTAGTGGTACCAAGCTCAAAAAACTTATTGCTCGCTTGCCCGCCGCGACAGCAATCGAAATAATCACACGTTACGGCACATTCCCTGACACCTTCCGTAAAGTCAGAGACGTAGGTACTGTTTTTTCCGCGATTGATGATCTGTTTCAGTGACTCACGAAGCACATTTCCTACCGCAAAAGTCCGGTAGGAACCTGTTTCTGACAAGAGAAACTCCGGGGACAATAGCACGACGTCGCCGTTGTATGCGACACATGGAAAGATGTCATGCGACATTGTTTCGGCGGGCTCTTGAGGGGTGTCAGCGACTGAATCCATCCATCCGAGTACTCTTCGTATTGGGCATTCCACATTTTTTATATTTCTTTCCAGAACCACCACACCCCCAAAGGATATTGGAGCTGGACTGTGCTCTATTTCTTGTGATGAGGAGCATTGATGAGACCACACTGCTTATATTTATAAGGCCGATTCGTTTGTGGATTAATCGCTCCGCACGGACATGGGTCGTTGCGACCGATTTCTTTTTTCTTATCACCAACAACTATGCCCGTAGTGCGAGACGTTATCTCGGCTGCGCGCTTGCGCACCTGCTCCATTTCTTTGTCTCTGGTGGCAAATGCCCCTGGAACAATTTTGGGAATGACACTCAAAATCTGCCCTCCGATCGTCGCTTCCATTTCTTTGAACAATTTTAAACCTTCCCTTTTATACTCCACGAGCGGGTCGCGCTGGCCGTAGGCACGCAAGTTCACACTGCCGCGCATGTAGTCCATCATTTCCAAGTGGTCCACCCAAAGCATATCTATCGCCTGCAAAATCACACGCCGCATGACGGTGTAAAACTCTGTATCTCCCAATTCTTTCTTTTTATCGGCAATCGCTTTCTGGGCCGCCTCATCTCCACCGGCAATATTTGCGAGGTACGCATCTATTGCAGTGGTATCGCCTATTAAAACCGCACGCCGGCGTTCGTATACGATTTTTCTCTGATGATTCATGACATCGTCGTATTCCAGCACGTGTTTGCGCGCATCAAAATGAAACCCTTCAATCTTCGTCTGCGCGGTCTCAATAGAACGTGTGATCATGCGGTTTTCAATCGGCTCATCTTCAGCAACACCTAAGCGTCCCATCATCTTTATCATCATATCGCGGGGAAACACACGCATCAGCTCATCTTCAAGTGAAACAAAAAACTGTGTCTCGCCGGGGTCACCCTGTCGGCCCGAGCGACCGCGCAACTGATTGTCAATGCGACGTGCTTCATGGCGTTCTGTGCCAAGCACGAATAATCCTCCGGCTTGCTTTACTTTTTCATGATCCTCAGCTGAAGATGGATTTCCTCCCAGTTTTATATCAACGCCTCGTCCTGCGAGGTTAGTCGCTATGGTTACCGCTCCTTTTCGCCCCGCTTGCGCGATAATTTCTCCTTCACGTTCGTGGTTTTTAGCATTCAAAACCTCATGCGCGACCCCTTCACGCGTCAAATAGCCTGACAAAACCTCATTTTTCTCAATAGAAACAGTACCAACAAGAACTGGCTGGCCCTTTTGATTGAGCTCTTTAATTTTACGCGCCACGGCCGTAAACTTCCCTTTTTCACTCTGAAAAATGAGGTCGTTTTTGTCGGCGCGGATCATAGGAGTGTTCGTGGGTATGGCGACGACATCCAGCCCGTACACTTTGAAGAATTCTTCTTTAGAAGTGAGCGCCGTACCGGTCATACCAGAAAGCTTTTTGTAGAGCCTGAAATAATTTTGAAATGTAATGGACGCGAATGTGCGAGATTCTTTCTGAACCGTTACACCTTCTTTCGCCTCAATCGCTTGATGCAAACCCTCTGACCAGCGTCGTCCCGGTTGCAGACGCCCCGTGAACTCATCTACGATAGCAACTTCTCCATTTCGTACCACATACTCTTTATCTTTATGAAACAGCGCCTTCGCCCTCACCGCCGTCTCTAAATGATGCACAGATTTAATACCAGCATCCGTGTAAATATTTTCTATCCCAAGCTTCTTCTCGGCTTTAGAAATACCCGCGTCAGTGAGCGTAACGGCCTTTAATTTTTTGTCTATTTCATAATCATCTCCGTCTTGGAAATCTTTAACAATACCCGCAAACGTCCTGTATAAATCCTCCGATTCAGAGGTCATCGCTGAAATAATTAAGGGCGTTCGCGCTTCGTCAATTAAAATAGAGTCAATTTCGTCCACCACTGCATAGTGAAATGGCCGCTGACGAAGGTCTTTTACTTCATACTCAAGATTGTCTCTTAAATAGTCAAAACCAAACTCATTGTTGGTGCCATACGTGATGTCAGCCTCATAGGCCTCGCGCCGCGTCGTGGGGCGCAAAAACTCATAGACAACGTGGAACGAAGCAACTTCATCACGTTTTTCATCAAGTTCTTTGTGCGCCGGGTCATAGCGATACGACGTATCATGCGTGAGTACGCCAACCGAAAGTCCGAGCGTATTGTAAATTTGCCCCATCCACACCGCATCGCGACGTGAGAGGTAGTCGTTGACCGTAACTACATGCACTCCTTTACCTAGAAGCGCGTTAAGGTAGGCAGGCAGTGTTGCCACAAGCGTCTTTCCTTCTCCGGTCCTCATTTCGGCAATATTTCCATAGTGCAACACCATTCCTCCAACCAACTGTACGTCAAAGTGCCGTTGTTTAAGTGTGCGCTTCGCGGCTTCACGCACTACGGCAAAAGCTTCGGGGAGAAACGAGTCAAGCATCTCGCCTGACACGAGACGTTTTTTAAATTCATCCGTCTTTGCTTTCAGCTGGTCATCGGAGAGCTTAACAAAGTCAGGCTCAAGTGCATTAATTGCCACAACTGTGGGCTGGAATTTCCCTACCGTTTTTGCGTTCTCATCTCCGAAAATACGGGTCAATAGCGACATAGACTGGGTATAATAACACAAAAAAAGAAACCTTTGTAGAGGTTTCTTTTTGTCCGCTTTACCTGCGGCGCTTAGAAGATTTTCGCTTCTTTGATTTCTTTGCCTTTTTTGCTTTTTTAGCTTTTCTTTTTTTAGCCATAGTGATTTTGGAGCGTGTTATGCATACAAATGCAAAACGCGTACATCTTACAAACGAATAATAAAGAGCGATAACCTACCGACCGAGAGTCCAGAGAATTTCCCAGAGAAAATTATCGCGTTAACCTATATATCATTATGAGGCCTACAAATTGAAATACAATATTTTCTGTAGCTAAACTGTGGACAACTTTCTTGAGAGAAAAAATATTTCATCAAGATAGGCTAAAAAAATAATCGAACCTCTGGCTCAATTTCAATTCCGGTCGCGTTCTTTACTGCATGAAAAATACTTTTCGCAAGTGCGGTTACATCTTCGGCTCGCGCATGACCATCATTACAGATCACGAGCGCTTGCTTCTCTGACACAATCGCATCGCCAACACGGAGATTTTTAAACTTGCAGATATGGTCAATGATCCACGCAAGCGAAAGTTTAACGTGCCCTTTGCCTGTCGGGAATCCTGGTAAATCTGGATGTTCGCTTTGTAATTTCTCATATACAGATTGGCTAACTACGGGGTTCTTAAAAAAGGAACCAGCCGTGCCAACACGGGTCAGGTCGGGAAATTTCTTGCTTCTAATAGAAAGCACCGCCGAGCGAATTTCAGCAAGATTTGGATCTTTATTCTTTTTTTTGAAAAATTCCTTAAGATCTTTATAGGAAAGTTCTGGGCGAGCAGTTTTTGAAAGAGAAAATGCTACTCGTACAACAATCAAATGCTTACCTTCAGGCTTTTTAAAAAGACTGTCGCGATATCCAAACTTACACTCACGCACGGAAAGCTGACGAACCTTACCTGTTTTAGAATCATACACTTCTACCCACTCCACAAGCTTCGCAAGCTCCATTCCGTAGGCACCAATATTTTGGACAGGTGCGCCACCGACTGTGCCTGGAATACCTGAAAGGTTTTCCATCCCCCATAAATCTTTCTGGACAGAAAGCGCGACCAGATCGTCCCAAATTTCTCCCGCACCTGCGACAACTTCCAAAATCTTCATTTCTTCTTTAAATTCAAGACCAAGAATATCTATTTTAACTACAAGCCCGGGAAATCCGTTATCAGGCAACAGGATATTTGAACCTCCACCAAGTATAAGGAACGGCAAACGGTTCTTTTTGCCAAATGCTACAGCCTCTTTAAGATCAGGTAACGATTGTACACGACAAAAATAGCGTGCTGGGCCGCCAATTTTAAAGGTAGTTAAAGATGCTAACGAGACGTTTTCTTCAACGGTCATTGGGATACAAGGCTATTCCGCCAAACTATGGCCGGCGGGGCCAGCTCCTAAAACTAATGTCTTATATGAGTGCAACCGCCGGCCATAGTTTGGCGCAATGTACCCGTTTTCAAATTTTGATTAAAGGGTATTAAACCCTTTGTTGCCGTCGCTCGCTCGGGAGAGAAAAAGAGTATACTTTTTCTCTTCGCTCACTCGCTAGGCAATAAAATTTGTTTGGGTTGCAACTTATAGTATAGCAGAAAGGCTAAAAACAGAAACGAAAAACCCCGCTTTCGCTGGGTTTTTCGCAGACATTCGTTAGGGCTAGCGTCGGCTAGCACTCACACTGGAGAGCTTAGCATATATGCTTAATAAAGTCAAATGAATCGTTATGGTTCAATAGCTTGGAAATGCGCTCACCGAATGCGCGCCTATTAACACCATGCTCTACCCTCTCCCCTGTACCCTAAACCATAAAAACGAAGGTTCAACCTTCGTTTTCAAAGCCCTAAGCTATAAGCGCTAGGCTTTTTAGGGGTTTCTCCCCGCCTGAATTTCCTGAATGTAATAATTGGCCTGATCTACTTTATCTTTTTGATCTGAAAAATCTTTAACCACTGTTCGCAATACCCCAACCGCTTTCGCTCGCGCACCTGACGCCAAATATGCCGCCGCAAGACTAAATCGTGCTTGCGAGTCTTTTGGGTTGTGTTCAACCCGCTTGCCTAAAAGATCAACGACCGTGCTGAGGCGTCCTGTGGCTGAATACGCGTTTACCAGCCGATCATCATATTCCCGCGCAGTCCCGGCGAGAGGTTGCATCAGCTCCTCGGCAGTCGCGAAATCTTTCGCATACACCAAAGCAACCGCATAAATAATTCGTGCTTCGGCAAAACTTTGATCAAGATCAAACGCAGCTTTCATGAGGGCAAGCGCCTTGGCGTTGTCGCCTTTATTGATGTATGTTGAACCGAGCTCAAACATAATCGTCTGTTTCTTTGGAGAAAGCTCAAAGGCTTTCGTAAGCGCGGTGAGCGCTTCATCATAATTGTGCACACGGTTGAGAAATGATCCAAGAAAAAGATAATAGCGCGCATCATTCGGCGTTTTATCAACTTGCTTCAACAATTCACTTCGCGTCAGATCGTAGAACTGCTGTTTAAGCGTGAGGTCCACCGACTGCCCAGAGATGACTTGAATGGTGGCCTGCGCGAGTTGTTCGCGAACCTCGGGGTTCCCCAATGAATTGAGTGCAAGGGTCTTTTTAAAATAATCTAGATTCGTTGCCGGACCCGCTTGTTGCGGGCGGAGCGCGTCAATGAGACTCGTGGACGCGCGTATCGGCGTTACATTCGCGATATAAACGACAAAAATAGTAGCGACTACGACGAGCGGCACCAGCATGCTATTGACCGTACGCTGCTCAATTTGAAAATGGTCTTTAGAAAGCTTCTTGATGGGCTGGCCGGAAATGGAATGAAGGTACGCGAGAAGCGCAAAAAACAGAAGGTAGCTCGTGATATTGTCAAAAACGAAAATGTTTTGAAACACGTACGCAAACAAGAGGCCCGTCAGCACCACCTTCTCCAAAAGATGCGGGATTTCCTGACCCTTAGAAAATTGAACCCATCGCCGAAACCAGTGTTTCAGCGAAAAATCAAGCTCACCCTGCTTCCAAATATAATAAAGCGCGAAGAAAAGTATGGAAAGATATCCCAACAGACCGAGTGCCCCGCCCGCAACCAACCAATCAAAGAAAATGTCGTGCGTGCGGTCAAACCACTGCTCCTGCGCATACATGGCCGGGTTGTAATATTTGTTGAACACATAGTTAAAACTCTCCTGCCCCCAGCCGATAACCATGGTTTTGGGGCTTTCTTTAAATCCTTCCCACGCCATGCCCCACACTAGAAAACGCGACTTTGCTTCACTGGTTGAAATATCGGTGAGCCTTACCAACGAAGGTTGATTCTTCACAAAATCAGTATTCTTCAGCGTCGCGCCAAGCGCGAACAAAAGCACCACAACTCCCAGTGCCACCATCCCAATTCGGCGGTGTGTTTTGATATGGGAAAACAACGTCAGTAATATTCCAGCAATCAGCACCCCTCCTAGCGACCCCAATATCGCGCCTCGCGTTGCGGTGTGGTAAAGAATATAAAGCTGGGAAACTATCGCCACGCCGTACACCCATCGCCACAGTACGATTTTTCTCTGCCGCACAAGCAAAAAGAGCACGATGAACAAATTCAACATCATGTAGACCGCGAGGTAGGAAGCGTTTCCGAGTGTACCGTCAAGACGCACACCGCCTTGATTGATCGTAAGCTTTCCAGCCAGTTGCAACATGCCGTACACGCTCATAATGATGCTCGCCCCTACACTCGTCTGCAAAAAGAATGTCCAAAGCTTTTCAGTGTTCAGCACGCAAGACGCGACAAGGAAATAGGCGGCCAAATGCAAAATCGTGATGTATCCCTCCATGCGCTCAAAGTTTGACCAAAAGCTCTTGTATGGATTCGCGCTAAAAATGTCAGCGATGCCGATTACGAGAACAAACATCCCAACTGATACGGCGAGCCACGAGAACTTCGGGCGGTAGGTGCTGTCACACAAAGCAAGGATGATCCAGACACCGAAAATAATTTCCGTGATAATACGGAATGCAAAATTTTTTCCCGTGATGAACGGGAAGAAAGAATGTGTGGTTACAATAAAAGGAATGAAAAGAGACAGCAGGAGTCCCGCGATGATAAAATACTTGAGATATTTATTGACCGTCATGAATGTAGGCAATACTATACCAAAACATATCTAGTAAGCAAGGAACACCGGGTTATACGAACACAAAAAAGCCGCGCGATGTGGATCACGCGGCTCATTGAATAGTGCATAAAGGGTAGTAAACCCTTTGTTGCCGTCGCTCGCTCGGGAGAGAAAAAGAAGATACTTTTTCTCTCCCCCTCGCTCGCTAGGCAATAAAGAACATATATCTCGGCCTACGGCCCTGGAGGCGGATCACCGAGAAGCTTGCGACGAAGCTTGATTTTTGACATAGCCTCAACGTTGCGTCGTTGGTTGGCACCGAATTTGCGTTCCACAAGGCTGAGATACGCAGGATTAGAGAAGTATTTTTTCCACGCATCATCCCGAAAACGGAGCACTTCTGCCGCCGTACAATATTTCGTAGGCAACGGTTGGCTCTCATAAGAAAGAAATGCATACCCGGCATAAGAATCCGGCAAGGCCCACCCGTTGCTTTTCGCGAGGTAGTACAGCGCGCTACCAGGCAAGCCCTGACAAGGAAACATGTTTGCGGTTTCAGTATTCAACTCCAAGGATAAGTCCAGTGTTTCTTGCATCGTTTTAAGACTGTCGTCAGGAAGACCGAAAATATAATTGGCAATTATATTCATGTCATGCCGACCAATCTCGCTTACTACTTTGCGGATGCTCATATCCTTGAAAGAACCCTTGGAGACTTCTTGTCGGATGACCAGATTGGCAGCCTCAATTCCAAGTGCGAGCCAATTAATACCCGCGCGTTTAAACAGATCTAAATGCTGTGGTTGAACAGTATCTATGCGAGAGTACGCCCACATGCGGAATTTGAAACCGCGTTCCACAACCAGATTCAACAACGGTTCAAAGAATTTCCGATTAAGGAAAAACATTTCGTCTGAAATCCTGACCGTCTTGACCCCCAGTTCAGCAAGTTTCTCAAATTCTCCAATCATAAACTCTGGCGACCAGAAGCGCACGGTCGGTGAGTGAGAAGCGACAACTCCGTCAGTATTATCAACACGGTTGACAATGTTAACCATGCAGAAGTCACATTTGAACTTGCACCCAAGTCCCGTGTAGAGTGCAACGAATGGAGTACGAAGTTCATGATTGAACTCCGCATGCCAGAAATGCGACCGATACAAGTCAAGAGGTTTTTCACGATACGGAAGAAGATCCCACGCATACCCCGGCAGGTCTACGTCCATCCGATCTTGCGGCACGACACGCTCGGGGGGATTCAAGATCAAGACACCCTGCTTTTTGTAGCCGATGCCCTTAACCTGCTCAATATGTTCTTTCAGATCTGTTTGGAGCACGTTATGAAGTGCATAGACACCTTCATTCAAGAGAACGAAATCTACGCAATCCCACGCCAGCACTTCTTTAGGCAAGGCACTGGTGTGAGAACCTACGAAGCAGGTGACATATTGAGGATACTGTTCCTTTAGCTGTGCACACAAATCGTGCGCACCGGCCATATTTGTAGTGCCAGAATTCGGGTTTTGACCGTACACCACAAAACAGACTAATCGTGGGTCTGCGCCAATAATGCGTTCAATTGAATCATTAATGCCCAGTCGTTCGGCACCACAGTCCAAAATACCGACACCAAAACCTTTGGCCCGACAACTCTGGGCTAACAGTAACGCCCACGTGGGCGGCTCTATTGCCGAAAAATCTTTGCTTAATGCCTGATACGCCTTGAAAGATGAGTCAGGATTAACGAACAATACGTCAAGTTTTCTAGGCTGCATACTAACCTTTCTTTGAGTGTCAATGTGCTTTCATATAGGATTCATTCCCGTTTACATGTCGCATCTGCGCACGCAAAACCATATGAACAAGTCATTAGCATTAGTGAATCTGGTGCGACTATACCATGCTGATGAATGGCGTACAAATCTACACGTAAGTATTGGAAAGAAATAAAGAATATTAAACCGTACAGGCTCACTACACCTTGTGGCTAGTTTTTTCGTCAAAGATTCAAAACTACATCACCATGTCTTTCGGAGCGCTACGCATTCGCTCCTCAACCTTTTGTTGCTGTTCTCCTCGGCAATAAAAAATCTTGCAGCTTTGTTTCGCTGCAAGATTTAACTTTAGACCGCACCTTTCAAATGCGTCAGTGCCAGAAAGGTGATGGCGATGCTCTTGTCGTCTTCAACTTCCCCGTTCTGAATCATGGCAATCCACGTATCAAGGGGAATCTTGAGCACCTCAATGTGTTCCAATCGGTCAGGTTTCGGATTTCTTTCTAACACGCAGTCCAACGCAAGAAATGGAACATAGAACACTCGAGTGTGCGCGGGTTCAAACCAAAGCTTTTTGGTTAACTGGATCACCCTTCCCGCTTTATACCCCGACTCTTCAACGAGCTCGGAGCGAAGAGCTTGCTGGGGTGTTTCTCCTGATTTTGGCCACCCTCCTGGAAATTCCAGTATCACCTTTTCTGCTGCATACCGAAACTGCTTGAGCACGATTACCTGTTTATCTTTCGTAACAGGCATAATGAGAACAGGATAGTTCTCTAACGTAACGCCATACATAAGAGGGTTATACGAGCTACCATCTTCAAGCGTAAACAACTGTTCAAAAACCTTCTGGTCCCTTCTCTCCAGAATAGTTTTCACCTCGTGTGCTTTTCGGATTTTCATCATCCACCTTTTTGTTGGGTAGTTATCGTTGGTGTGTTAGTTGAACCATCAATCTAATGTTGCACAACAACATGCAAATCTGGAGTCAACCTACCATTTCTTGCAACCCACAGTCAAATCCCTGCGCACTACAGACAGAGAAGACTTTCTCGCGCGGTCGTGTTATACAAAAGCATACCTGCAATTATTTTCACACACTCTTTTAAAGAAGGCCCGCCTGTCCTATACTACATACCTATCATGAGTATCATTGATGGTAAAGAGCTCTCTTCTATCAGAGAGAAACATAAGGATGAGAAGATTGTATTTTGCTCTGGTAGCTTTGACCTGACACATGCCGGCCATGTTCTTTTCTTTGAAGATTGTAAAAAATACGGCGATATTCTTGTCGTAATGGTCGGAAATGATTCCATTTTGCGCATATATAAAGGAGCGGAACGCCCTGTTTTAAACCAACATATACGGCTTAAGATGGTTTCCTCTATAAAATCAGTGACGTACGCTCTTCTTGATCAAAATCTTCTCAGTACGGACCTTTTAAGTGGACTCAATTCAGTGTTCAGCACGCTTAAGCCAGATTACTACGTCATCACTACCGACGCATTTGATATACCGAAGCGACGTGAACTGCTGAAAAGTTCTCCAACAAAGCTCGTTATACTTGAGCGAGCTTGCCCACCGGAGTTTGAAGCAATTTCAACCACAAAGATTATTGAAAAAATAAAGAGTATTAAACCGCAGGGCGGAGTCTTGGACCCGTAAAGTACTCGTCTTGACCCGCGCCAGAGGTGCGGGGTAGGACAAGAGGGAGTTTGTTTCTAAACTCTCCATCACCATGTCGCACGCATTAAAAAAGGGTGGACTTGGTGTCCACCCTTCAATCTACCGTTCTTCCTTTGCAACTTCAGTACGAACGTGCGCGAGCAAGTCCGTGAGACTCTCTTGGAAAGAGTAGTGCGGCTTCCAGCCCGTCGCGTCCCGAAATTTCTTTGTGTTCGGGATTTGATTAGTAACGTCAGCCGGACGCAGAAGCGTTTGTTCCTCACGCATCGGTATAGGAACCTTAGCTAACGATACCAGGTCATTCAACACTTCGCGCACTGATTTCACCGTATCGCCTCCGATGTTGTAAGCCTCGCCAGGCTCACAGTGAAGTAGTGCTTCCCAGTATGCGCGCATCGCATCGCGCACGTCAATGATGGTCCGAATGGAGTCAAGATTCCCATGCACAAGCTCCTTTTGCAAACCAAGCTCTATGCGGGCAATCTGTCGCGCAAAAGCGGTAGCAAATAGGTCGGCACGTAGCATATTCAGATATGCATACATGCGAGTGATGATAACGGGAATCTTGTAGGCAACGAAGTAGTAGTATCCCAACATGTCCTGTGTCGCTTTTGAAACGGCATAGGGACTCACGGGGCGTATACGCGTATCCTCGTTAATCGGTCCATTCTCCCGGCTTACCTGGCCGTACACTTCCGAACTGCTACACAGCAAGAACCGCGGCAGGACACCGACGGAACGAACTGCCTCAAATAGGTTGACGGTACCGAGAATATTATTTTCCAAGACAGCCACCGGTGTCTGAAACGAGGCACGAACATTGGCGTGCGAGGCCAAATGAAAAATGGCGTCAGGCTGGCTCTTCTCAAGCGCAGCTAAGATGGATAAAGAGTCCAGCAAATCACATTCGTGTATGACTACACGATCACGTACCGCATGCAGATTGTCATGGTTTGTCGTGCTGTGCCAGCGTGACAATCCGTGAATTTCAACCTCCGGATGATTCTGGACTATGTACTCGGCGAGATAACTGCCGCCAGACCCAGAGATGCCCGTGATCAGCACGCGCTTGAAAGGTATAATTTTATTCAACATAACACTCCTTGTTAAAGTTCAAACACAGTTTAAAGTCACGCATCCGCGTGGGAAACTGTTTGTCCGAATACACCCTACCACACCCAATAAAGAAAACACGAAAAAAATAATTGACTGATACTTAATCATGTGTCTCTATAGATGTGAACCTACTTGACACCTTTTGACACCTGCCCTATACTAGGGTTATGAACGAAGAGATAAGGCCAGGAGTGGTCTATACAACCGCAGAAACCCAGAAGCTTCTCAAAGTGAGCAAGAGCACTATGAAGCGACTTCTTAAAAACGGGATGATACGCGCCAATAAGGTCGGTGGTCAATACCGAATCCTCGGGCGTGAGCTTTTGCATGTCCTCTCTCCTGAGCTTGAACAGAGAGCAACCCGATCATACTTGAATCTGAAACGAAAAGTGGTACGTAAAATCAACAAGTGGTAGTTATCACCTTATAGTGATTATAGAAAGAGAACTCATGCCAAAAAAATACAAAAAAACAAAGCGAACGGGAAACCGCGCTAAACGAAAAAAGGCCATTATCACCGGCATCACGGGACAAGATGGATCTTATCTTGCGGAACATCTTTTGGAAAAAGGGTACGAGGTACATGGTATTGTTCGCCGTGCCTCTACGTTCAACCACCAACGAATTGAACATATTTACGATTACGTTAATCCAGGCAATTTGAAATTGCACTATGGCGATCTCACGGACCCCATCTCAATGCTTTCTACTATCGCGGCAGTCAGACCCGACGAGATATACAACCTCGCAGCACAAAGTCACGTTCAGGTTTCATTTGAAAAACCGGTCTACACGGCACACGCCGACGCGATCGGACTTTTAAATATATTGGAAGCAGTGAGACATTTGAAATTACCCGCAAAGATCTACCAAGCATCAACCTCTGAAATGTTCCCCGGTGACATAAACGTCTCGGAACTCAATGAAGAAACGCCTTTTCAACCGCGCAGTCCGTATGGAGCGGCAAAATTATACGCCTACCACATTGGTCGTATCTATAGAGAGTCATACGAGATGTTCATCGTGAACGGGATCCTTTTCAACCATGAAAGCGAGCGCCGGGGTGAGAATTTCGTCACACGCAAGATTACCATCGGCATTGCGGAGATTCTTGCCGGTAAACGCGAGCACATCCGGCTCGGCAACCTTGATGCAGAGCGTGATTGGGGGCACGCTGAAGACTTTGTGCGTGCAATGCATTTGATGCTCCAACAGAAAACACCCAAAGACTACGTCATCGCCACTGGCAGAAAACACAGTGTCCGTGAGTTCTGTGAACGCGCATTTAAAGAAGCCGAGGTCAAACTTATCTGGAAAGGTAGGGGGCTCACCGAGCGTGGCATTGACGCTAAAACAAAAAAGACTCGCGTGGTTATTGATTTAAAATATTTTCGCCCCAACGAAGTACGGTCTCTGCGGGGAAATGCGAATAAAGCTCGCCGCGAACTCGGTTGGAAGCCAGAAATTTCATTTGAGCAACTCGTCAAACGAATGGTACACCATGACCTCACGCAGATTAAAAAATAAGCACTGCCATGTCCACCGTATATACAAAAATCATCCGACCGAAGAAATCGTTCAGTACCGCTGACCTTACAGAGCTGTGGGAGTATCGAGAACTACTCTACTTTTTTGCATGGCGCGACATTAAAGTACGCTATAAGCAAACCGTCGTCGGAATCATGTGGGCAGTGTTCCAACCATTCATCACCATGGTGGTGTTTACCGTAATCTTCGGAAAACTCGCACACCTTCCTTCCGAAGGCGTCCCCTATCCGGTGTTTGTCTATAGCGGTCTTTTATTCTGGCAATTCTTTACCAGCTCCCTGTCAGAAAGCTCCAACACGCTAATTTCAAATGCTTCAATCGTTACCAAAGTCTACTTTCCGCGTCTGCTCCTCCCCCTAGCGGATACCGTAACCAAGTTGGTTGATTTCTCCTTCGCGGCGCTCATTATGGCAGGACTGATGGTGTACTACCAGATCCTCCCCACAATTGTGGGAGTCTTACTCGTACCGCTACTGTTACTGTTGGCATTTTTACCCGCAGTCGGTACTGGATTAATACTGTCATCAATTAATGTGCGATATCGCGATGTCCGATACGTGCTCCCATTTTTTTTGCAGTTACTCATCTTCATAACACCTGTCATTTACCCTACCTCCATAGCCGGCAAATATGCATGGATACTGTATCTCAATCCCATGACCGGAGTCATCAATAACGCGCGCATCGGCCTTTTAGGCACAGGCTCGCTTGACTGGACAGCGCTGGCAACATCAGCGCTCATTGGCATCGTGCTATTCATTATCGGTGTTTTTGTCTTTAAAAAAACAGAACGTATCTTTGCGGATATAGTATAGAAAAATATATGGATCCCGTTAGAGACCGCTTCGCTACGGTAGCACTGAAATTTTAAAATAAACGATATGACTCACATAAAAGAAAAATTACCCCCACCACAATCCCGCCAGGCGAGCGAAGCGCTTCCTGTCTCTAACGGGATAGAAACGGTTATATCAATAAAAAATATCTCAAAGAAATACCGTATTGCACATAGATCGGCGAGGTATACGGCCTTGCGAGACAATATCACGTACGCACTCTTATCCCCATTCCAAACCATAAAAAACCAGATGAAAAAAATCCTCGCCCGAGAAACGAAGGAGGAGTTCTGGGCGCTCAAAAATATCAATCTTGATGTTAAGAAAGGAGAGGTCATCGGCATTATCGGGAGAAATGGCGCGGGAAAATCAACCTTGCTAAAAATCCTCACGGGCATCACCCCGCCTACGGAAGGAGAGATAAAAATTAAAGGAAAAGTAGTGTCACTCCTTGAGGTCGGGACCGGATTTCATCCGGAGCTCACTGGCCGTGAGAATATATTCTTAAACGGAGCTATCCTTGGAATGACTAAGCGACAAATTGAAAAGAACTTTGACAAGATTGTCGCATTCTCTGGCATTGAGCGTTTTATAGATACGCCGGTAAAACGCTACTCAAGCGGCATGTATGTGCGACTGGCATTTTCCGTCGCCGCTCATCTTGAACCGGATATCCTCTTAGTGGATGAAGTGCTGGCGGTCGGCGATGCGGATTTTCAGAAAAAATGTCTCGGAAAAATGGATGAGGTCACAAAAACACAGGGCCGCACGATCCTCTTCGTAAGCCATAACATGGATGCGGTCTCTCGTTTATGCAAAACGACCGTACTCCTTGAACAAGGAAAGATTTCGGCGATCGGCGATACGGATAAAATCATAGAGCTGTACCTCAAAGGCGGACCGCAACATGACACGCCGCTCCCCCTTCCTATGACCGACGAAAACGTGACGCTTACAGAATTCTCCATCACCCAACGCGGGAAGCAAACAGAGAGCATTGATGGTAGCGACCCCTTTGGAATACATATCGGTTTTTCAATCGCTCGCAACCTGCAATCATTTCGGGTCGGCGTGTTAATTAAGAACAGCTCGGGGACGCTTATCTCGCGCTCATTTGTTCAAGATTGGGAACCGGAGCTTGAGGAAATCACGGCGGGGCACTATAACGCAAACCTTTTGATCCCCGCTCGGCTCTTCATGGCGGGCGAATATCTAATAGAGATAAAACTCTTCTGTTTCAGAAGTAAAGATTATTTTGCCGACACACCTGTCCAGAAGACGGTAACGGTTCATAGCCCGAAAGAATATCATGAGCTAGCCTCAAAAAGCGGTACGAGAGGATATTTTCTCATACCAACCGCGTGGAATATGCAACACAAGAAGGCAAGCTAACGTATGGAGACTCTCACACATAAAAAAATAAGAGTAAAATTCAGCAGTCAGTATCCTGACATACCGTACCTACGACAAACGCCTGGTTCCAAGGGAGTATGGGGGAACTGCGAGTTTATCACTGATGAATCTGAAACAGCGTTTGACTGGTGGTTCGTGTGGAACAACTTAGAAAAACCGACCCGTGCATACGGACCAAAAAACCGCACGGTATTGATGACGGGAGAAGGAAACCCGGACATCAAAAAATACGCACGGAAGTTTATTGAGCAATTTGGGTATATTATCAGTGCTCACCCAGAGATACACCACCCACACCTTATACGCCGCCAAGTAGCACCATGGATGGTTGGACATTTCGGCACAGGCTCTGGAGTAGACCCGAAAGATTTTAAAAGATATTTCACCACGTATAATACCTATAAGACCATGCGCGTGCCAGAAAAAACAAAGCTTCTTGCCGTTGTTAATGCATCAAAAAATCGCGCGCCTGGCCAACGCAAACGCCATGCATTCATCAGCGCGTTGAAAGAACACTTTAAAGATACGATGGATGTATTTGGTAATGGAATCAATCGCATTAGCGATAAAATGGACGGCATTGCTCCTTACCAATACTATGTAATGATTGAGAACGCGTATGTGCCTGGGTATGTCACTGGAATTGGAGACGTGTATCTTGGACATACGTTCCCCTTCTACTATGGATGCCCGGATCTAGAAACATATTACAGCCCGGAAGCATTTATCAGAGTAGACGTGGATGACCCCCACAAATCAATTGAAATCATTGAACAAGCGATTATTGAACATGTATATGAAAAGCGGACTAAAGCGATCAAAATAGCGCGAGAACTCACGCTCAACACATACAATATATTCGCGGTTATGGCTGACTTTTGCAACGCAAACGCTGATACCCCATGTGTTGCAGAACGGGTAATGCTTAAGCCGGAAATGAAACGACGCGCAGTCCCACAGATTGTTGCGGAAACGTTACGCTCTCTACCCGGTATCTATCACGTGGCCCGATGGATGTACCGTAAACAAATCAAAAAACACCATGATTAATAATAAAAAAGTCGTCGCGATCATCCCGCTTCGGGGAAATTCAAAAAGGATTCCCGGTAAAAACATTAAAACCTTCCACGGAAGACCTTTGGCCTATTGGGTTGCGCATGCCGCAAAACAATCAAAATATATTGATGCGATCCACGTCTCTACAGAAGATGAAAAGATTAAACAAACCATGGCCGCACAAGGACTGAATCTTACGATCAGCCACCGCCCTAAAGAACTAGCGCAAGATACCACCCCCGAAGAGCTCGTCCACCTACACTTCATGACACAAGTCCCGTTTGATATATTGGTAATCCTGCACGCAACCAACCCCCTCACTACGAGAGACGACATAGACCGCGCCATTGAAACACTTGAAGAGAAAAAAAATGACGCCTTAGTTACCGGGACTTTGCACAAACGGTTCTATTGGACAAAAAATGGAAAGCCTCTCAATTACAACCCGAACGAACGGCCCCGAACGCAAGATTTTGAAGGAACTATCACCGAGAATGGTGCGTTCTACATCACCAGGAAATCAACCTTGCAAAATCATAAGAATTTTCTTGGGGGCTCAATCGGCATGTTTGAAATGAAACCTGAACAATCAATTGATATTGATACTCCCGAAGACTGGGCGGGCGCAGAAGAACTATTCAAAAAAATTAAAGGGTTATGAAATACAAAAAACCTAACGTAATCGCGGAAATCGGATGCAACCATATGGGCGATATTGAGATTGCCAAAGAACTTATTAAGCTTGCAAAAGATTCTGGCGCGGACGTCGTCAAATTCCAAAAGAGAAATCCAAGAGAACTTCTGACAAAAAAACAGTACCAAACCCCCCATCCAAACCCGCAAAATTCATTTGGAAATACCTACGGAGCCCATCGCGAATATCTTGAGTTTAGCGTCGCAGACCATGAAAAACTGCTAACGTATGCTCAAAAAATCGGTATTGAATATTCATCATCAGTCTGGGACGTAACATCGGCAAAAGAAATAATCCGTCTTAATCCCCGATTTATAAAAGTCCCTTCCGCAAGTAACAATCATTTCAAGATGCTAGAGCTCTTGCGCGATACATATAAAGGAGATATCCATGTGTCGGTCGGAATGACAACGCCGAAAGAAGAAGAAGCGCTCGTCGCCTTCTTTGAGAAAACCGGAGCGGCAAAGAAACGCCTGGTGCTCTATGCATGTACGTCGGGATACCCTGTTGATTTTAAAGACGTGAGCCTGCTTGAAATAACACGGCTAAAGGAAACCTATGGGGAACGCGTAAAAGAAATCGGGTTCTCGGGACATCATAATGGCATTGCGATAGACATAGCGGCATACACCCTCGGAGCAGTGTGGGTTGAACGACACTTTACTAAAAATAGAACATGGAAAGGTACCGACCATGCCGCATCGCTTGAACCACAAGGATTATCCAAACTGGCTCGCAATTTACATGCTACGCACATTTCCCTCTCCTTTAAACGTGAACCTATTCTTCCGGTCGAAAAAGAACAAAGAAAGAAATTAAAATACAAACCAAAATGAAAAAACCCGTAGTAAAAAATAATTCGGTGTTTGAATATGAAAATGGATTCATGATGACCAGCGGCATTGACCGTATGGGGAAAATTCTCGCACACTATGAGTTGTATAAGAAAATCGCCGACCTGCCGGGTGCAGTCGTTGAATGCGGGGTTTTTAAGGGAAACTCTCTCATTCAATTCGCGACGTTTAGAAATCTAGTGGAAACTCCCCACAGCCGAAAGATCATCGGATTTGATACGTTTGGCAAAGTACCCCCAACAAAATTCAAGGACGATAAAAAATACTTGCAACGTTTTGTCTCTAGTGCCGGCAACGAAGCGTTGAGCACCACGGCACTCGAGCATATCCTTGATGCGAAAAAAATCACAAACGTAGAACTGGTAGCCGGCGATGTTGTAAAGACCGTGCCGCGCTATCTGCGCGACAATCCCCACCTCAAAATTGCCTTACTGCATATAGACACTGACATTTATGAACCAGCCAAAACAATCCTTGAAACGCTCTACCTGCGTGTGGTGAGAGGCGGAATCATCGCCTTTGACGACTATGGAACGTTCCCCGGGGAGACAAAGGCTGTGGATGATTTCTTTGCGAAAATGAACGTCAGAATTGAGAAATTTCCATGGAGCCATATTCCATCTTTTATTGTAAAACCATAACTATCGTATGAAGCGCACAGAGAACATCATACGGACTGCGGCTGACCCCGAACGACTCTACCTTAGAGGCCTTGAATTTGATATGCCTGACGGCACACATGTTTCTGTACAAAAAAGCGACGTCCCGTCAGCCGACATGAAAGATTCAGTGGTGCGGCATAAAGGACGGTATTCGCTCGTGGGTTTTTACTGCCGCCCCAACGACCATGTCTTAGACTTCCCATGCGGGAGCGGATACGCGGCAGAGATACTTGCGCCGTTTGGAATCGTGTATAAAGGCATGGATGACGATGCTATTACGATTGAATACGCGCGTCGGATATACGGAAATAAGACAACTTCGTTCTTGTCGGGAGATCTAACAAATCCTGAATTGCCCTCCGCACAGTTTAACGTCATCGGCTGTATTGAGGGGATTGAACACATAGAATCAAAATACCAAGGGCCACTTATCAAAGCTTTTTTAAACGCTCTTAAGCCTGGCGGCACACTTATTGTAAGTTCGCCTGAAAACCCTACCGGGAAATCCGGCCCCAGCATGCATAATCCGTATCACAAGTACGAGCTCACGCGAAATGATTTCTTGGCTCTTCTTACAGACCACTTTGGAGCTGGAAACGTAGAGTTACTCACCCACAAAGCAACCTTGAGTACCGGAGTGCTGACTACCTGTTTTTATGGTGTATGTCACAAAAAATAGAAAAACCCCATGACTGAAAAAAACCCGACTATTCGAGGATTTATAAAGGGTATTATACCGCGGGGCAAGCCCCGCATGAAAAACGCGCTGTGCGCGTACTCACCCGCGGCAAGCCGTGGGGTAGTAAACCCTTTGTTGCCGTCGCTCGCTCGGGAGAGAAAAAGAAGATACTTTTTCTCTCCACTCACTCGCTTGGCAATAAAAAGACTTACCGTGGTTGGGCCACTGTTCATTGAACTTGCAGATTTCTACCGAACACAGAAACATGCTCTGCGCAAATACCTGTTCTATCTTCGCCACCGACAGAAACTCAAACCAAACGCCGAGCTTAAAAACAAGTTTCTCGGAAAGCGGTGCTTTATTCTCGCCTGCGGCCCCTCAATAAAAACGCAAGACCTTAAGAAACTAGAGGGAGAATTCTGTATTAGCGTCAGTAATTTCTTTGTGCATCCTGATTTTAAGATTATTAAACCGGAATATCATGTCTTTTCAGAATCACATGCTCCGATCACAAAAGAACAAATGAAGGCGTGGCTGGAGGATGCCGAAAGACACCTGCCCGAGGGGCAAAAAGTCATGATGTCTGTACATGACCGCTCCTTGTCGCAAGAATTCAAACTGCTCAAGAAACAACGGATTTATTTTTATGTGTTTTCACAAAGCCAAATTTCAGCGGAGAGTCCTATTGAGTACACAAAACAAATTCCACTTATACAGACAGTTGCACACCAAGCAATATACTTAGCACTCTATAGCGGAGCGAAAGAAATCTATCTAGTAGGTTGCGACCATGACTGGATATTACACTATGGAGAAAACCGACATTTTTACGCCGAAAATGAGAGCGAGCTTACTCGAACGGGCCTAAACCAGTGGGGTACCGATCTGGGAACAGAATTTGAATCCTATGTAAGACTCTGGAATATCTACAAAGAAATCAAGCGGTATGCAACTGTGCGCGAGGTGCTCGTTATGAATGCTACTCGGGGAGGACTTTTGGATGTTTTCCCTCGCAAAAATCTGGATGAAGTATTAAATAAAAAATGAAACGATATCCATTAAAAATCATAAAGGCGATGACACCTCCAATAATCTGGGATATGGCTCATTCTATTGCACATCCGCAACCCAAACAATACAGCGGGGACTACAAGACATGGAGCGAGGCACGAACCCTAACCACTGGCTATGATACACCTCTCATTCTGGAGAAAGTGAAAAATGCGGCACTAAGAGTCAAACATGGTGAAGCCGCCTTTGAACGCGACTCGGTTAATTTTGATCACATAGAATATTCATGGCCTGTGCTTGCGGGACTACTGTGGATTGCCAGTGTGAATGAAAACACCTTAAGCGCCATTGATATTGGAGGATCATTAGGTTCCAGTTATTACCAAAACAAAAACTTCCTCTCACACGTGAGACCTCTTACCTGGAGTATCGTTGAGCAGAAACATTTCGTCCAATTCGGAAACCAACACCTCGCTGATGAACATTTGAAATTTTATGATGACTTAAAAAATTGCGCTGCTGTAGTACACCCACAGGTGATACTGCTTTCGAGCGTGCTTCCATATCTTGAAAAACCGTACGACCTCCTGCATACAATCAAAGAGTTGCGCCCGCAATACATTATTGTGGATAGAACCCCTTTCTTTACAGGAAATACACCAGACCGCATTACGATTCAAAAATCTTCACCAAAAGTCTATGATGCAAGCTATCCTGCGCGGTTTCTTAATGAAAGAAAGTTTCTTCGTTTCTTTACGTCAGACTATGAAATAGTTGCCGATTGGAAAGCACTCGCCGGAGATATCAACCTTGGTAAAGAAACCGCAACTGACAAAGGTTTTATATTTAAAATAAAATGAACATCATTCAAACCATACTCAATAGAAATGAATTGAGAGCGAGACCGCCTGTGTTGCTTGATATTGGAGCGTCGGGAGAAGTATATGGCCCTTGGAAAGAAATCGCTCCCTATTCCATTTGTATTGCCTTTGATCCCGATAGCCGAGAAATGAAACACCTTACCGAAAACACTTCCCCTTTCAAAGAGCTCTACATTCGCGATTCAGTTGTTATCCCTGGTAAAGAAAAAACAGCTGACTTTTATCTTACCGCCTCACCTTTCTGTTCAAGCACCTTGAAACCAGATACCGAAAAAACTGCGCACTGGATCATAGGTCCACGGTTTGAAGTAGAAAAAAGAGTCACGCGTAAGGCTGAAAATATAAACGACGTGCTCTCCGAAATCAAGCTTGATAGGATTGATTGGTTCAAAACTGACTCACAGGGAACCGATTTAAGTCTTTTCCAGAGCATAGGGTCGCTCGCCTATACAGTGATGGTGGCTGACTTTGAACCCGGGATTATTGACGCGTACCATGGTGAAGACAAGGCTTGGCAGGTTTTGCGGTATATGGAAAAGATGCCTTTTTGGATGACTACTATGAGAGTGATGGGTGTCAGACGCCTAAAGAATGAGATAAAAAAATCACTCTCCGCATCAGAAAACAGAGCACTGAGTACTGCGACCTCTGAAGCTCCGGGCTGGATAGAAATGTCATTTGTAAATGAAATGACTGACAAAAGCTTTACCATTCGAGAATATTTACTGATGTGGATTTTTGCCACATTGAAAAGACAAGACGGGTTCGCTCTTGAGATTGCAGAAAGAGGAAGCGCCTTATTTAATGACCCTCTGTTCCAAGAACTCGCCGCTGAAAGCAAAAAGCTCGTCAATCAACGATATCGCTACAATCGTGTTGCTGGAAAGATATTGAGGGTACTACATACCACAAAAAAGATGTTAAAAGGGATTCTACAACAATGAATGCACATCTCAATTTTTGTACGCTTTTTGATAAAGGCTTTCTTATAAAAGGCTTGGCTCTTCATCACTCTTTGAGTACACACATAGGAAAATTTACCCTCTGGATTTTGTGCATGGATGACCTCACCTACCAGACACTTGAAAAATTACGTTTGCAAAACGTTCAGTTGATAACGCTAAAAGAATTTGAAGATGACGAGTTGAAAGAAATTAAAAAAACTCGTAGTCAAAGAAAATACTTCTTTACCATCTCCCCCTCCCTCCCGCTTTATATCCTCACCTACAAAAATGTTGAACATATTACCTATCTTGATGCTGATTTATATTTCTTTTCTTCACCAGAAATTATTTACAAAGAAATGGGAGCTCATTCCATTATGATAATTCCACACAATCTTGTGGCTACACGTAAAGCAAAAGAAAAAGAGGTGGGTACATACAATGTTGGCATGCTCATCTTTCGAAATGACACATACGCGCTTGAGTGCCTCCATTGGTGGCGTATGCAATGTAACTTATACTGTGACGACACGGAAAGACCTGGACACTATGACGACCAAGGGTATCTTGATTATTTTGAAGAGAAATTCAAGGGCGTGTATATATTAAAAAACCGAGGGGCAAATGTGGCACCATGGAACATTCAGGGAATGCCCATCTACACGAAAGAAAAAGAGGTGTATGTGGGCCCAGACAAGCTTGTATTCTTCCATTTTTCAGGCTTTGGACTATACCCGAGATCAATGATTCTGCCCTATGGGCCACAAACGTTTCGTGAGTATACACGCTCATCGCCTGCGAAAGATCTCATGTACAAACCCTATGCACAATGCCTCTACCAAATGCTTGAGAGCGTAAGAACGGTAGAACCTGACTGGCAGTATGGAGTAATAGTACGGCCCGGATTCAAGCAGAACAGCGAACAATTTTTTAACAACTCAATATACTACCCAGGCCGCAGATTAGTAAAAACAATCTTGTCGCCCCTGTTGAAAAAAATAAAAACTAAACAATTACTATGAAAAAACTCTATACCATAATAAAATTCCCATCCTTTGAAACCAAAAATGGAGCTCTCACTATGTTTCAAGAAGGAAAGAACGCGGGCGAGGTTCCGTTTACCATAAAGAGAACTCTCGTAACTAAATGCACAGAAAGTAGCGAGCCGAGAGGTGCTCACACTCATCACCAGAGCAGACAGGTTTTTATGGTTCTTTCAGGAGGATGTGATGTAGAATTGGACAACGGCGCTGAAAAAACCACCGTGACGCTTTCACATCCGGAAGAAGGTCTCGTGCTTGAACCGTATGTATGGCACGTTATGAAAAATTTCAAAAAAGATACCGTCACACTCGCCCTCTTTGACAGTCTCTATGATGAAAAAGATTACATTAGAAACTACGAGGAATTCAAAAAATGCCTAAAAAAATAAAGGGTATTATACCGCGGGGCAAGCCCCGCATGAGGGACACGCTCCCCGCGTACTCACCCGCGGCAAGCCGTGGGGTAGTAAACCCTTTGTTGCCATCGCTCGCTCGGGAGATAAAAAGAAGATACTTTTTCTCTCCGCTCACTCGCTTGGCAATAAACTCAAAAAAGACACGTGCGGAGAACGGGCGTATGTTTAATCCTTCCGTCTTAACGGCAGTTCCATTTTTCAACGCAACCAGACAAATCAAGGAGCTCGGCTATGAGCTTACTTCCGCGATACAAAGAGTGCTAGACTCAGGAAAATTCGTCATGGGAAAAGAAGTGGAAGCGTTTGAGACTGAATTTAGTTCGTATATAGGCATGCAATATGGGGTTGGGGTGAATTCCTGCACTGACGCCCTTAAAATCGCTCTCAAGGCATTGGGAATAGGCACGGGAGATGAAGTCATCACGGTCTCAAACACAGCAACCCCAACCGCAAGCGCAATCAGAGAAGTAGAGGCCACACCTGTATTTGTAGACGTTGATGAATATTTTCTGATGGACGTCTTAAAACTTGAAGCTGCCATAACAAAAAAAACGAGGGCTATCGTTCCTGTACATCTGTATGGGCAAGGAGCAGATATGGAAGCGGTGATGAAAATCGCACACAAACATCATTTGAAAGTCGTGGAGGATTGCGCTCAATCAAGCGGAGCGATGATTGGAAATAAAAAAGTCGGAAGTTTTGGAGATGCCGCCTGTTTCAGTTTTTACCCGACTAAAAACTTGGGAGCGTTGGGGGATGGTGGCCTGATACTCACCCATGACAAACTAACCGCGGATAAATGCCGGGCGCTTAGAATGTACGGCATGGAGGGTTCGTATCACGCAAATTTTGAAGGATACAACAGCCGCCTTGATGAGATACAAGCCGCAATACTTCGAGTAAAATTGCCACACCTTGATGTGTATAATCAAAAACGTCAAGAGATTGCAAGTCGCTATAGCAAAGAAATAAAAAACCCTCTGATAGAACTCCCGCGCACGAGGCCAAACGCATCACATATCTTCCATCTCTTCGTGATTAAGGTTGACACGCGAGAAAGATTTCTTGAATACCTCAAAACAAAAGGCATCGGCTACGGCATCCACTACCCCACCCCCATCCACCTGCAAAAAGCATACAACTTCCTCGGGTATGCAGAGGGTTCGCTGCCTCGCACAGAAGCAAACGCGGGAAAGATTGTCTCATTACCTTTATTCCCCGAGCTTACTGAAGAAGAGGTCGACCATGTTATACAAATTATTAATGACTTTACGTAAATGAAAATTCTTGTTGCAGGTGGTGGTGGATATTTAGGTACGAGACTGGTATCAAAACTTATTGAAGAAAAACATCAAGTAGAAGTGCTTGACCTCTTTTGGTTTGGCAATTATTTACCAAAGGGTGTACCCGTACATAAAAAAGATGTGATTGAAGCAGACGAAGCATTTCTACAAGAGTATGATCAGGTGATTTTTGTTGCAGGACTTTCAAACGATCCGATGGCCGAATTTTCTCCCGCTATGAACTTCGTGTCAAATGCTGCCGGCCCAGCCTATCTTGCATATATGTCTAAAAAAGCTGGAGTGAAAAGATTCATCTACGCAAGTTCCGGTTCGGTCTACGGCATGACCGGAAAAAAACTGCTGACTGAAGACACACTTCCCGCAAGTACCAATCCGTATGGTATTTCAAAAGCACAAGGAGAATATGGTGTGATGCATCTCCAAGATAAAAACTTTTCAGTAATCAGTTTCCGTCATGGGACTATTTCAGGTTTTAGCCCGCGGATGCGCTTTGATCTCATCATCAATACCATGTATATGCGGGCCATGACTGAAGGCAAATTGATCATTAATAACCCTAGTATTTGGCGTCCAATCCTCGCTATTTCAGACTCGGTAGATGCGTATGCGAAAGCAGTATCAATGCCACAAGAAATAAGCGGGGTGTACAATCTAAGTTCTGGAAATTTCTCGGTAGGCGAGGTAGGGAAAGCTCTCGCGAAACACTTCAAACAGACTCATGGTGTCACGTTAGACATACATCTGAATCACACGAATGACCTGCGCGACTACGCAATGTCTACAAAAAAGATTGAGCGTGAGCTTGGTATTAAAGCAAAAGGAACAGTCCAGTCTATTTTGGATGAACTAGACGCACACATCGGTAAGAATTTTGATTTTTCTTCTGAAAAATATTACAACATCTTGATTTTTAAAAAGATGTTCCGCACCTAACCCAATGAAAACTTACATTCTCGGAATTTCTGCCTACTATCACGATTCCTCGGCGGCACTTGTTTGTGACGGAGAAATTGTAGCCTGCGCGCAAGAAGAGAGGTTCTCAAGAAAAAAAGCTGACCACAGATTCCCAAAATCTTCAGTTGAATACTGCCTTGCAGAAGCTGGAATCAAGATAAGCGACGTTACGTATGTTGTATTTTATGAAGACTCGCTTAAAAAATTCAACCGTCTTTGTGAATCCTATTTACAATTCCTTCCTAAGGGTTTTAAATTCTTCAGTGATTCTTTTTATGCGTGGTCAACATCCAAGATAGATATGAAATCCCAGATCCTAGGCGAGTTGGGGTCTGCGTTTCGGGGAGAATTTTATTTTACGCACCATCATGCTGCCCACGCAGCAAGCGCGTTCTTCCCCTCCCCATACCAAGAAGCAGCGATACTCACCCTAGATGCGGTTGGAGAGTGGTCCACCAGCTCTCTCGGCTATGGCACGGGCAACAAAATTAGAATATTAAAAGAGATGCGCTTCCCCCACTCCCTAGGAATGCTCTATTCGGCATTTACCTATTACAGTGGATTTAAAGTGAATTCTGGAGAATATAAGCTTATGGGACTCGCACCTTACGGAAAACCAAGATACGCCGATTTGATAAAAAGACATCTCGTCAACATATATGAAGACGGCTCCATGTTCATGGATATGACGTATTTCAATTACGGCCACGGCTCTACGATGACTTCACCGAAATTTCATGCCTTATTCGCGGGAGAACCTCGTAAACCTGAAACAGAAATCACTGAGAAAGAAATGGACTTGGCGGCTTCCATTCAAGTGGTAACTGAAGAAATCGTCTTAAAGGCGGCCACTTTTGCCCATACAGAGACTGGCTCAAAAAACTTGGTGCTGGCTGGCGGAGTTGCTTTAAACTGCGTAGCAAACGGTATCTTACTGCGTGAAGGACCATTTAAAAATATCTGGATCCAGCCTGCAGCCGGTGACGCCGGGGGGTCTTTAGGAGGGGCGTTATTGCTTTGGTATCAGGAATTGGGCAACGATAGAAAGCCCTTAAAAAGCGATTCTCAAAAAGGTTCTCTTCTCGGACCACGTTTTTCAAACAGTGAAATAGAGAGTCTTTTGAACAGCCGTGCCCTTATGTATGAGTACCAGCGTGACGAATCAAAACTTCTAAGCGAAGTTACAGAGATGCTTACGGATGAAAAAATAATAGGATGGTTTCAGGGCAGAATGGAATACGGCCCACGCTCACTTGGATGCCGAAGTATTATCGGCGATGCGCGTTCAAAAAAGATGCAACAGATTATGAATCTTAAAATAAAATTCCGTGAATCATTTCGGCCCTTTGCCCCCAGCGTACTGCACGAACACGTGCATGAATTCTTTGAGGTTGCTAAAAATAGCGATGACCCTTATATGTTGTTTGTAGCCAACCTAAAAAAGCAGTTACGCTCTGTTCTTTCCCCACAAGATAAGCTGGATATGAAAAACACGGACTTACGGATACGCGTATCAGTCCCCCGTTCAAGCGTGCCGGCAATCACTCATGTTGATTATTCAGCAAGGATACAAACCGTGGACGAAGAACGTCATGGGCGCTACTACCGATTGTTAAAAAGATTTTACGACCAGACGGGTTGCCCCCTCATCGTCAACACGAGTTTCAACATCCGAGGTGAACCGATCGTTTGTGACCCTGAAGACGCGATTCTTTGTTTCTTAGCGACTGATATGGACTGCCTCGTCCTTGAAAATTTTGTGATTAGAAAAGAACAGCAGGACAAAAGTCTCCTCGCCTATGCGCGCATACGCGGTGAGATGCACAAGGCGCTGTATGCACTGGATTAAAAAATATATGCATCCCCTTCCTGTTCTAAATAAAAGAAATGTCAGAGCGCTCTGGTTTTCGGTATTTATCTTTCTGCTCTTACTCTACCTGATAGCAATCTGCCTGACATTTCCAATCCCCTATCCATTTTGGACGCTAGTGATTCTCACCGTACTCTTTTTCGGTGTTCCTTATTCAATAAAGAAATTTGCTTATAAAGTATGGCCTAAGGTCTCATCAAGGGTGTCCAAATTTGGGAAAAAATATACGCTCCGAGTAATATATAGCATTGTCTTGCCATTAATCAGATTAGCCGGCACTAACCTTACGGTACAAAAAACCACTATGGCTACCCTATGGCAGAATTGGGAACAAAAAAACCAACAGGTCATCTCAAAACAAAGCGGCAATCACTGGCTTGTGCACTACATAACGTGGGCATACCGCTCAAGAAATCTATGGGCTCTATTTCTTCTTCCTTTTATAACCATATTGAGAAATCTTGAAGAATCACCCGATGACCAGCCGCCAGAAGCGCTTTTACTATATACCTTATATTGAGTTCTCAAATGGCTTTTGTAAGATTTATCTTGTCACTGCTCGCATCCCTGGTAGGGATTGTATTCATGATTCCCATGGCGGCGCTGCTTTTTCCATTCTGGTACATCTCTGTGCTTGTAAAAATTTCCGAGAAACTCAAGCCAAAGATAGTAGTCTGGGAAGATATCATTCAATTTGATCAGCGATTAGGCTGGCGCGTCAAACCGAAGGTGGATGCCCACATGGAAGTAGACAATGTATATCACCTCACCACCGGCGAAGAAGGGTGGCGAGGAAATTTCAACCTGAAAGAAAGCACGGTGGTTGCCGTTGGAGACTCCTTTGTCTTTGGACAAGGCGTGGATGATAAAGACTATTTTGCCAATCTAACGCACAGCGCCCACGTCAAGCCGCTTGGAGCACCGGGCTATGGCGCAACTCACTACTTACTGCTGTTGCAGAGTCTGACCACTGAATTAAAAGGAAAGCTGGTGATCTGGTTTGTCTATACGGGAAACGACTTTAGAGAAAGTATCCGTCCGAGTTCATACGGTAATAAATCTCCCTATGTCTTTTACAACAGAAAGAGAGGGCAGTGGGAAATACAGACGGACCATATTAACCCCCAGAGGTTGCCGTTCAATTTTGAAAAGAGCTACAACGTATCCATACCGGAACTTGCTGATTTATTTTCTAAAAATCACCTGTCAGAATACGCATACGCTGCATTTGAATACCTGGCAAAAGAAGCACAGAAACATTGTGATACGCATGGTGCAAAATTTGTTATTATTACCACACCCGTTCGATGGTTTTTAGATGGAAATTATACGTTCAAAATAAAACGCCACGCATCAAAGCCAGACGATTTTTCGGTCAAATATCCCGACGAGCAGGCAGCAATAATATGCAAACGCAATGGTATCGTATGCAAATCATGTTTTGACGAATTCTCGCTTGATGATTTCCTGCCGAGAGACTTGCATTGGTCGCGTAAAGGCAACCAGACGGCTGCAAACATCATTGACGCGCTCTATCGTTCGTTTGTGAGAGGAGAATTAAACTAATATGATTATCATGAAACTTGAGGGGGGCTTGGGAAATCAACTGTTCCAGTATGCGCTGGGACGCGCTCTCTCGTCTGCACTTTCTACAGAGCTTACCTTAGATACTTCCTACTATAAAACAAGTCCCAACCGAGCCTACGAACTTGATAACTTCAATATCGCCGCGCGCGTGGCTGATGATGACGAAATACAGAGATTCCTCTCGCCCGTCAGCAAAATCATGGATCGTTTCCGAAATTCTTATGCACGACTCATCATCCGAGAACAAGAAGAATTCGTCTTTGATGAACGAATACGTGCTCTGAAAGATGGCCATTATGTTGTCGGGTACTGGCAAAATGAACGATACTTTAAATCAATTGAACGAACGCTTAAAAAAGAGTTGAACCTCACGCAACCGTTGAGCAAGCTCGCAGGAACGTGGAGTGAAAAAATAAAAACAGTGAAAAGCTGCTCGTTGCATGTGCGCCGTGGCGATTATGTAACGAACAAAAAAATCCAGCGAACGCACGGCAATCTGCCCACTGCATATTATCAAAAAGCTACCGAACTGATTTCAAAAAAGAGACCCGGGGTAGAATTCTTCGTGTTTTCAGACGATATCGCATGGGTTAAAGAAAACCTGCGTCTCAACGTCCCCCTAAATTTTATTTCTGACACTGAAATCAAAAATACCGAGGCGCTCGTGTTGATGAGCCGATGCAACGACACTATTATCGCAAACTCCACCTTTTCATGGTGGGCCGCGTGGCTCAATGAAAATCCGTTGAAGACAGTCATCGCTCCCCGACAATGGTTTGCCGATGCGTCAAAAGACACCAGCGACCTCTTACCAGAAGCATGGGTAAAAATATAAAAAGTTATAAAGTTTTTAAAGTTCATCAAGTGTATCAAGCAAAAAAATGAAAATTGAGAATTTTGACGAATTACATTCATTGTGTTTAGAAATTTCCAGACTCTTGTCAGGCCTCATCAAAACTTTATAACGTAACGGACTTTATGAACTTTATAACTTTACAAACGTGATGAACTTACCTGTCCCCAAAGTAAGTGTTCTCATGCCGGTCTATAATGCATCTCTCTATGTGAGGGAAGCAATCCAAAGCATCTTAAACCAAACCTTCACGGATTTTGAACTGATTGTGGTAGACGATGCCTCCGCTGACGACAGTGCGTCAGTGATCCGAAGCATTCATGATGAGCGGATCCGATTTGTACAAAACCACCAAAACAAAGGAATCGTGCATGTTCGCAATCAACTGCTCTCCTATGCGCGCGGCGCCTATATCGCGATACTTGATGGAGATGACATCGCGTATCAGCGACGTTTGGAAATACAGGTTGCGTATTTAGACAAAAATCCCAGCTTCGGGTTACTCGGGACATGGACCGAAGTTATTGATAAAGACGGAACGCGCACCGGTATCGCGTGGAAAGATACGTTTGCATCGGAGAAAATTCCGATGATGCTGCTCTTTCACAACTGTTTTACTCAGTCGTCAGTTATGCTCCGCAGAGTTGCAATTCCACCGGATGGATATCGTCAGCGCGTGGAACTTGCGGAAGACTACGATCTCTGGATTCGTATATCCGAAAAATGGAAGTGCGCGAACCTACCGCCCGTGCTTACCGCATACAGAAGGCATCCGGAAGGCATCACCAGCACGGCGAAAGACCGCAATCATGCCGCGATAGAGACAGTGGCACGCGATACTCTTACCCGATTAGGCATCAACCCTGAGCCACCGGAGTATCTTATACATAAGACAAATTACGGATACGGTAGAGCGGATATAATAGACTTCTTGGAGAAAAGGGAACGGTGGCTAACACGCCTGCGCGAAGCAAACATCATGAAAAAAATATACGATGAAATGCTTTTTTCTGAAGTTCTTGCCGAACGCTGGCTCATTTCTTGTAGCTTTAATGCACGCGGAGGGTTCTCCGTGTGGAAATGCTATTGGAAATCACCTCTCGCGGATTCCCTTCCGCTTAGAAAAAATCTTAAGGAAATCGCAAAGTTTGCACTTAAAACGGTTTTGAAAAAATAGTCACATAAGTGTGTTCGTTCTTCGAACTCCAATGAAACTCCCCGCAGCAGAGCTGACGGGGTATCGTCAGGAGGCTCCGCCTCTAAATTAGGAGTCTTGAAAACCGAAGGTTTTCAAACTTTCCTACAAGGTTCCCCGCCCCAAGGAGCGGGGTATAGAAGAAAATAAAAACAGTACCTATCTTTAATTATGCTATAGCATATCTATTAATAGGAGAGAGTTTATAACTCTCGCATACAAGCTCCCACTCAAATCCTAAAGGGTGTGGCCACTAAAGAATTTCGAGCTCCATCACACTAGCCAAGCTGAAACTCCTTTTTAAGAAAGACATCATTCTCTATCTCGTCCGCGATGATGTAGAGTAAATCCTTCCCTATCTTGAAATCGGCCTTCAAAAGCGCGATCAGATCTTCGCAGTCATACGGGTAAACCCACACACTGTCTTGCAACCGATGGAAACCAATCGAACCCAACGTGCGCCGAACTTTGTCCCGCGTCACCTTTTTTTCTTCTCTAATATCAAAAATTAGTATCCTCCACTTCTTATCCCACTTTTTCGGACGAGGTAGAGGAACACTGCCGATTTGCATAATCTCAAGCTCACGCTTCCCCCTCTCAGTTATCTTCCAAAAATTACCTTCGTATACAATCAATCCCCGCTTGGCTAAACGTCGGCGCGCCGCATAAATAGCGTTCTCTGACGAAAGTCGTTTGTTATTGGGGGCATTCAGAGATTTCAATACACCTCGCACTAGTCCTTGGGGATTGAGCGCACCCGCAACGGCAACTGCTAAGGTTGTGATGATTGCGCGTGTAATCTTGGTATTTCTGGTTCGTATTCTAGATTGCTGTTCAAGTGTTCCCATGGTGTTGCCCTATTAATTAATCAGCCAACCTGCAATAAAGCTACGAGGAAGGCTTTTCTAACCTTCTTATCCACTATACACACTATTAATAATTACGCTATAGCGTAACTATTAATAGTGTGTATAGTGTCTATATGTGTGTGGGGGGACAACATTTATTTACACTTGAGTCTGGGGTTTTTCTCTCTAAAAAGAATTAAACCAGCGAATCGGGATGCGTAGAAAGATAATCGCGATACCACGCAATGGTTTCCTCGAGACCTTTCTCCAAGGTAAATTTCGGCTTCCAGCCAAGAACGGTATGCGCTTTGGATGCACTTACATATCGCGAATGGATATCGCCCGGCGCGATCGTCTGCACCTTGGGTGTGAGGTGACTACACTTCATGAGTTTCTGAATCATCCCGACAAGCTCAAGAACCGTCAGAGGATGCTCAAGGCTTACGTTGAAGGCCTGGCCATGTATTTTCTTATCGGAAAGAGCCTCTGCCATCTTCATGTAACAATGGCTGATATCTTTGACGTACATGTAATCACGCAAAAAATCACGCACAAACCGGCCTTCGCTACGGATGATTGGTCGCTGATTTTTAAGAAAACTACGAATCGTGTGAGGAACGAGGCGACCCCAATTAAGATCAGCTCCGCCGAAAATATTTCCGCTTCGCAACAGAGCAACCGGCAAACCGTACGTATGATGATACGCTTGAGCCATGAGGTCTGCACAACTTTTTGATACTTCGTAGGGATGTCTGCCGGTCAAAGGCGTGCGTTCCGAAAACGGCAGCGTTTCGTGCAGGCCGTAGGCTTTTTCACTCGAGGCAATGACAACTCGTTTCACTATATCGCCATGAAGACGGCATGCTTCAAGCAGATTGTAGGTGCCGCGAATATTCGTTTCAAATGTCGGTAAGGGGTTTTGGTGCGCGACGCCCACAATGGACTGCGCAGCTAGATGGAAAACCGTCTCCACCTTGTACGACGAGATTGCTCTCTCAAGGCTCGCAAAATCTTCTACATTCCCCTTTACCAGAAAAACACCTCGAAAATCTCCGGAGTACGAAAAAACAGACGGTGAATCGCTTCCGCGCACAAACGCGACAACGCGCGCACCCGCAGCAATTAAATCCTTCACCAGCCAAAAACCGACCATGCCGGTTGCTCCTGTAACAAGCACGCGTTTGTCATGCCAGAAATTATTTTTCTTTGATGTCATTTCGCTAGCGCAAATCAAGAGAAAGCTGATCAATCCCCTTCGCTTTCAAAATGAAATTACATAAATCTCGCACAGCCCCTTGTCCGCCTGCACGCGTAGCAACAAAATGCGAAAAGGATTTGATGGCCTCTTCCGCCCCTATCGGGCATGCTCTAAAAGCTACTTTCTCCATCACTTTGTAATCGCCAATGTCATCACCCATGTACGCGCACTCGTCCCATGAAAGATTTCGAGACTTGATCCACTTCTCTACTGCATCAACTTTCCCTTGACCGATAACGTCAGTCACCAGCTCCATCGGTTGCCACATACCGGATTTAACGGAAGGCAAGCTGTTCATCTTGGCCACAAAGATCTCGGCAAACGCTGACTTTTCTGCCGTTATCAACGCCACCTGTACACCTGCCGAACGCAAAAGTGAAATACCTTGCCCATCAATGAAACTGCGTTCTTTAAGAGCCTCGCCAGCGGCATCGAAAAAGACCTGACTGGTGAATATAACACCATCACCGTCAAACACCACTGCTTTGATGTTGCGTGCTAAAACTACTTGAAGCGTGTCCGATTGTTTGTTCATACGAGAAAAACTGTATCAATATTTACCAAAAAAGTCAATGATTCGCCTCGCTCGTTTATTCCAAGAATGATTTTGTACCAACTCCTTAGCATGTAGTGCCTTTGTGCGCGCATCTGGCGAAGAAGCGGCTGTCTGAATCCCTTGTGCAAGAAATTTACCATCGCCGGGTGTTACCAAATATGCCGAATCATCATTGAGTAACTCCGTGATAGACTCCAGACGCGATGCCACGATCGGCTTCCCCGCGGCCATATACTCAAAAATTTTTAGCGGAGACATGAGAAACCGATAATGGGGTGTGTCAGGAAATGGAGCGACGAGGATGTCACAGGCCGCCAAATATTCACTCACCTCGCTATGACGCACCCACCCAACAAATGCAACCCGATCGCTTATGTGAAGCGTGCGAGATACTGCTTTGTACGCAGACACGTCATCAGTATTCCCTCCGACAATAAGCAGACGAAAACGCGGTGGCAAGGAAGCAACAGCCTCTAACAAAAGCCCAATTCCCTTCTCCATCCCCATGGTCTTCAGTGCTCCGGCGTACCCGACAAGCACCGTACCCGGAGAAAGGTTAAGCTTCTTGCGAACCGTAACGCCTATCGCCTTAGCAAATCCTTCCACATCCACAGCGTTGGGTTCATAGAAGAGTTTTCTATCGGCAAGGCCAAACTGTCGTGCAAGCTCTCCTTTCTTTGAACGGTTAGTTACTATCACACCCTTCACCAAAGACAGGAGGATGCGATGTAAGAGCGAGTGGCGAGGAAAATCGTGCACTTCATAAAACGTGTTCGGAAAGAAAAACGAAAGGAGTAGCAGGGGGAGCGATTCATTTGAATAGATGACGGTGTGGCGTCTTTTTGCACTGAATAAGATATAGAAGAATGTTGAAATGGAAAATGTACTATAGCTTATTTTAAACGCCATTGTCTTGACGAGCGGGATCTCAAATAAATCAAGTATGGGAACAAACACGGTTCTAAAGTTGCCTTTGATACCGTAACACTGTTCCACCGATTCTTTCAACCGAGCGAGGCGGCGAGGCACGACAACCGTTACCGAAAAACCGTTATCGGCGAAGGCTTGCGCGCTCTCGGCCGCGAACACGGCCGCGGCCTTCTCTCCGGGGAAACGCCCGTGAAATATGAGATACAATGTATTGATTAATGGGTCTGACATTTGGTATATCTTCTTACCTTCTTTGTTCCCCAGATCTTCAACGCTCGACGATAACTGAGACTCCCTTCAACTGAACAACAGTAGAGGCGCAGGTATTCGCAAATGTTATTGCCTTTTCTATATCTCCAGACTTAGCATAATGCACTACCAAGGCTGCAAAGAAACTGTCCCCCGCTCCGGAAGAATCTCTTACTTCCACCTTCCTTGGCACCGGATAAAGATTACCCTGGAAAGTAGCCCCCCGAGCCCCTTTTGTAACGATTATCTTATCTTTGAGCGCATCAGATATATGTGATTTTGACCGTTCGTATTCATAGTTATTTATTTTGATATATTTCGCCTTTGCAGCCCACTCACCTAAAACTTTTTTGGTATCAATAAAGACATTGCTATGATTTTCGCAAATATACCTAATGTCCCCCTCGGTTAAGTATCCTTTATTATAATCAGAAATGGCAATTAATTCATATGTATGAAGCGGTGCCTGTCTGATATGTATTCTCTTTATTCTGTGATCCGTATCAACTCTCAGAAATGCATGATTGCTACTCGCATGCATATACCGCGTCTTAGTAACTTTCTGCCAGCCCGGATTTGTCAGAATCTTACATGCTTTGTAAATACTTCGTATGTTCCGCTCAACATTCTTTGCCATACCGGGATTATCTTTTTGTTCAACAACACTCAGCACTGGAATCGGCACATCAGGAGCCAAACGCTCCGCTTTGCAATATACGAATATATCCCGACAGCTCTCACCGATAACCAATATTTTTTTCATTGTATGGTATCGGTCGGGGCCAAGTGAAGCTCCTCAAAACTCAGCGTTTGATTAATCAAGGGTTTCTTGAATGTGCTAAGGAGCGCGTTAGCAATGTCAACTTTTGTGGGATAAAAAAATTCGGTGAGTGCCGTTGAGGTCGGACAAGGAACATTTGGACAAGAAAGCGCAACCGGATTACTTTTAAGTTTTATAGATTTATTTCTTGCTACCTGTGCGATAACCTCGGACCCTACATTAAATGCCCCGTTCGTAGTATCAACGCATAATAACCTCCCTGTTTTTTTGACCGACTGGAAGATCGTCTTGTAATCAATCGGATTGATGCTCACGATGTCAATGAGCTCAATGTCAACCGTGTCGCCCACGAGAGCGAGCGACTCTCTCGCCGAGAAGAGACCGTCTCCATACGCAACAACCGTCACCTCAGCGCCCTCTTTTATAATAACCGCTTTATCAAGTGGCTCGGAGAATAATTGAACAGGCACATTCTGTTTTATATTGAAAAGCCACCTTGGCTCAAGCATAACCACAGGATTTTTATCCTTAAGAGCCGACACCAGAAGGCCTTTGGCCATTTTTGGTGACGATGGAATGACAACTTTAAGACCGGGAACATTGCCGAAGAGCGCATACAACGCTTGCGTGTGTTGTGGTCCGTTCCCCCACTGCCTACCGACATTTATCCGAAAAACAATAGGAACGGGATGGCCTCCTCCGAACATATAATTCCATTTTGCCGCTTGGGTGAATATCTGATCTGCCGCAAGAAGACTGAACTCAACTCTGCCATGATGAACAATGGGGTGAAGCCCGTTTATCGCGGCGCCAACCGCCATGCCGGTAAATCCGTGTTCGGAAACCGAGACATCAAATACTCGTTCTGGATATGTACTCTTTAGCCCCGCCGTAGTCCCGTCCGCGCCCTTCGGGTATGAAACACCAAGCCCGATAATAAAAACTCTTGGGTCAGCGCCCATCATCTGGTCGGTTGCTTCTTGTATCGCTTCGGAATATTTAATAATTCTCTCAGGCATATAAATTGGTATAGAGAGTTTCTTTTTTCGGATAAGGCGCATCTACTGCACATTGAATGCTCTCGGCCACACTGGTACGAATCTTCTCTTCTAAAGTTACCAACGTGTTTTCAGGTATGCCACTTTCCAACAGGGAGCGCCTTACCTTTTTAATCGGATCTCTCTCCAACCGCCGCTCCAATGGATCTTCTTGCCGATAGCCCGCCGCATCATCAAAGATAGGCGCGCTGTGGGCCATATGCCGATAGGTCATGCACTCAAGCACTGCAGGACCTGCGCCCGCACGAATCCCTTTTGTAAGCATCCGCGCTTTCTCAAACACATCCTCGTAATCATTGCCGTCAGCTTTGAGATACGTTACTCCAAACCCCGTAACAATTTTTTCAACATTATGATTCGCAGACCTCCTCTCTTTCAATGTAGAATTAACCGAGTATAAATTATTCTCTACCACAAAGAGCAAAGGAAGCGCGAACAGCGCAGAAAGATTAAGCGTTTCGTACACAACACCCTCTTCAAACGCACCGTCTCCAAAAAAGACTGCGGTGATATCTTTCCTTTTATTATATTTCTGCTCAAATGCGGCACCCGACGCAAGGGGAACCACACTTCCCAGAATTGGAGTTGAACCGATAAAATTCACGGACGTATCTATCATATGCATAGAACCACCCTTCCCTTTGCTTGACCCGCCTTCCTTTCCAAGTAATTCAGAAATCATGGCACGTAAATCTCCTCCTTTAGCAAGGTAATGGCCGTGAGAGCGATGGTTACCGAGCACCCTATCTTCCTTCCGCAAGTTGTTGCACACACCAACCGCGACCGCCTCCTGACCAACATAAAAATGCACAAAGCTCATTATTTTGTGTTTCAAATACAACTCTACAAGCGCCTGCTCGGTGAACCGAATAAGAAACATCTTTTTATACGCTTCAAGTAGTGGAGTACTCATACAACTACATCTCTATGAGTATGCGGCTTGCTTGTCCTTTTCTAACTAACTCAATGGCATCATTGATCTTATCCAACTTCACCCGATGCGTAATAATATTGTCTATGTTCAATATCCCCGCCTTGTATAGCTTCACATATCTCGGAATATCCCTACTCGGTGAAAACCTGCCGCCTTGTGTCGCTTTAATCATTTTTCCCTCTCCGCCAAATAAATGATTGGCGTTTAAAAGCTCAACACTTTCACCGGGACGAGGTTGCCCGATCATGATGTATCTCCCACTACCGCTTAAGAGAGGCAGTGAATTTTCTAACGCCTGCTTGCTTCCTGAAGTTTCAACGATTACATCAACCTCTCTCATACCGAATTTTTTCTGTAGTTCGTTCTGAATATTGTGTGTTGCGGCGTTGATGTAGAGATGCGCGCCAAGCGACTCGGCCATTTCTTTTTTATGGTCGTAGATATCAACGGAGATGATGGGGTGCGCACTTGCAAGTGTCGCCGCCCGCACGAGGTTGAGCCCGAGGCCACCAGCCCCTATTATCATGACACTCTCACCAAACTTTACATTTGCTTCATCGTTTATAGTGCCAAGGGCTGTGGAGAGCCCACATCCAAGCAAAGCGCAGAACTCATTCGGGGTGTCCTCTGGAACCGGAGTAATCCTATTTTCGGAAACAATAGAATATTCATTAAAAGTCGTGATTTTTCCGCTCTTGATGACTTTTCCATTAAATACATAGCTCGGAAAATCAGACTCAATGCCGTCCCCTTTTCGCCAATGCATGATGACTTTGTCGCCTTTCTTTACGTTCGTTACTCCGACACCCGTAGCTTCTACGATGCCACAGCCTTCATGACCTAAGAGGTGCGGAACAAATTTTGCATTACCTTTATTGCCCGCAATCTCCTGTAATTGCGCTCCGCAAATGCCACTCACCAAAACCTTGACCAAAACCTGACCGAATAATAAATCAGTCAACTGAACATCTCCAACGGTCAATGGACCGTTTATTTTCTCTAATAGTGCCGCCTTCATGTGATTATTTTAGCAGGTTTTTCGCCAATCTACCATGAAATTTTAGAAAATGCTATACTCCATCAAATTAGATGGGGACCTTAATCCAACGCTTCGTTACATTCACCCGGTAAAAGAAACAACCATGTCTCATATCTTGCTACGACACCAATCTGGCTTGGGCGACCATATCATTTGCCACGGAATCATTCGAGAGTATTGTAAAAAATACGAAAAAGTCTCGCTCTTTTCAACCCCCCAAAACTATCCTTCTATATCGTTCATGTATCACGATCTGAAGAATCTTGAAATTATTGCCAAAGATGAGGCGCTGGTAAAAGAATTTATTGCTCTCAACGGCAGCCGCTATGATGAAGTAAAAATCATAGGATTCCAATACCTGGACAGACAATCAGGAACCCCGTTTGAAAAACAGTTTTATGATATCGCTGGAGTAGCTTTCACAAAAAAGTGGGACAGCTTTTTTGTTGAGAGAGACCTTCAAAAAGAAACGGCCTTCTTTAATCAAGTTGCGCCTAACAGTGAGTACCTATTTCTCCACGAGGATGCGCCGAGGAACTACCGCATTGAGAGAAAATTTATTGACAAGAAATATCGCACCTTCTCTCCGGATCCGGCACTCACCAAAAATATCTTTGACTACTGCACGATCATAGAACGGGCGAAAGAAATACATGTGATTGACTCTTCTTTTATGTTCCTTGTTGACTGCCTCAGCTATGAAAACCCGAAGCAAAAATTGTATGTGCACAGGTATGCACGCGAGAATGAAACCTGGAAGCTGCCGATTCTCAAGAAAAATTGGAATATTCTGACTTTAACCGATACTCAAGCGAAAAAGAACACCTCTATCTCGGTACTGCTCGATAAAACCGAGGACTTATTTTTAGGTCATCCTCTTTTTAAAAGAATTACACGCAAACTTTACAGGACCTTGGGCTGGAGAACTCGTCTGCAAAAAAGAGGCTCATCCTGAAACGGAAAAACAACTACGCTGAACTTAAAACCCTACACCTCCCTCTCCAATTAAGAGCGAGAGCCCGTCTTACGTTTTTGATGACCGAGAGACGGATTTTTCAAGAATAAAATCTCCAAGAATTAAGGCGTCTATTCCCGAATCAAAGAAGCAACGTATCGCTTCGCGCGGAGAACACGCGATAGGTTCACCCATACTATTCATGGATGTATTTAAAACAACTGGCGTACCAGTCAATTTTCCGAATTCTGATATAAGTTTCCAATATAGAGGATTATCTTCCTTGGTAACAGTCTGCGGACGCAAGGTGCCATCAACATGCACCACCGCAGGAAGTTCGCCCCTTCGTTCTGGCTTACAATCAAACGAAGTCACCATAAATCTCTCTTTTCGCGCTTTCACCAAATATTTCTCTTTGGCTTCATCAATTAAAGACGGGCAAAACGGCCGAAAGGCTTCACGAAACTTTACTCGAGCATTTATGATATCTTTGTTCTCGGCCTTTTTTGGGCTCATTAAGATAGAGCGATTGCCCAGTGCTCGTGGACCCGACTCCATCCTCCCTTGAAACCAGCCGACGATTTTATCTTCTGATAAAAATTTTGCCGCTTCGGCTGACACATCGTTAGACTTACGATACGCCAAACCCCTTCCTTTAATAATCTTTTCAATCTCTTCGTTGGAATATTCTGGACCCCAATACAAATGGTTCGCTACAGGCTTCTCTAAACTCCCATTTTCATTTGCAACATAGAGCGCGGCACCTAAAGGCAACCCCGAGTCGCCGGGGTTGGGGTACGGATAATGAGACTGCACTTTTCCTGACTCCCAGATTCTTTGATTCAACTTTACATTCAGAAAAACGCCGCCCGAGGTAGCCAAAATTTTTGTATTTTCTTTAACCAGCCACGGCATCACAAATTCCATCACTTGCTCCTCCAGAATTCTCTGAGCTTCCGCAGAAATATCTTCTGTTCCGTATTGTTTTACCATTTTTGCAATTGCCTCTGCATCAGCAGAATGCCAGTGGATTGATCCTGAAAGCTTAAACTCTGTCGTCTGCGGAAAATTTCTGGGCTTCACTAATTCTCCATTTTTGAATTGCGGATAGAATCCGTCAAGCGCTCCTTTGCATTTTTTATAATCGCCATAGGGAGCCAGACCCATAGTTTTCCCTTCTCCATCTCCGTGCCACCACCCAATAGCTTCCGTCACATTACTGTAAAACCAGCCTATAGAGCTTGTATAATCATATTTCACTAACGGAACAATCTTCCCATTCTCTCCTTTCCACATACATGATGATTTAGAGTCCCCCGCCCCATCTACCGTAGCAATAATCATCTTCCGGTCATCATTTGTGGTGAGATACGCAGCGGCGGCGTGAGCAAGATGATGTTCAACGAAAGTAACTGTAGGCAATACATCAAGAAAAAATTCTCTACAGTAGAGGGGTGTCCGAAGCGTTGTTTGCGGGCGATTCCCGAACAAAAACCCCCGTACTATCTTTTTCCCCGCAAAATAAATTGTTTCTTTAAAATTCTCGGCTTGCTTCTGTGGTAGTGCTACTTTTTGTCCAAATATAGATTCTATCTGATCCCCCACCGCCAACCCCGCAACTGCAATTTCGTCAATTTCACGAATGGAGATACCCGCAGTCTTGAGACAAAACCGAATGGAGGCCAGAGGCAAATCACTGGAATGTTTAACATGATTCCACCGCTCTTCAGCAACATCCGCAACCACTTTGCCATCGCACATGATGGCCGCCCCCGCCCCGTGACCAAAATGCAGTCCTAAAATATTATGACGTTTGCTCTGATACATATACAAAATAAGGTATTACAAACCATCCTATCATATGACCATAGGAGGACAAAACGATCGCTCATTGACTTCTATTTTGAAAGTAAAGGGAACGCTTTCTTACATCGCGTAGAATCTGAAAGCGTTTCTTCGTCCGTCTTACGCCTATTCTTTCTGTGCAAAAATCTCACCTTGGCCCGCGGTGACTTTTTGATTGACATCTGCCGGCCAACGCACCGTGCTATTGATTTTTATTCCTTTGGATTTCAAAATATCAAGAACCCGATTTTCATTCCGATGAAACTCAATGTGGAACTTTGTCCCTTTTTTATATTTGGTAAATCCCTCTAAAACCTGCGGTTCTGCCCCTTCTGTGTCAATCTTTACAAAGTCTACAGCTGAAATCCCCAAACCGGAGAGCATGTGGTCAAGCGTATCTACTTCTATATCAAATCTAGGCAAACTCGTATCCGGATTTCTGTTTTCTGAAACCTCTCCAAGAAAATCTAGATTCTTCGGCAGTGAAAGAGAAGCTTTCCCCTGCTTATTCCAAGCGCCCTTCTGGATGACAAAGACGTCAGGGTAACCTCGCTTCATTGCCGCAACGGCATTAGGGTTAGCTTCAACGGCCACTATTTTAACTTTGACTCCCGGAAATTTTTGCTTGAAAATTCCGATCACATCTCCAGTTCTTGCCCCAACATCCAAATAAACCTCTTCGTCTTTCGGTTCCCACTCCTTAAAATGATCCGTTATAATCCTTTTTCCAACGTGAGTAAGCCGGTTGTTCCGTAGCGCGCGTTTCAGTCGCCACGCGAAATCCTTCGCTTGAACGAGTATTTTCCATACGGGGTTATGTGACTGTCTTTTCTCTTCAATGATGTGTTTGATATTTTTCATTTCTTTGTTAGGTGTAAGGGGCAGAGAGGGGGGTGCCTGACGGCGTACATACGGTACCGACGAAAGCGAAGCGAGTTTCTCAAAATACCGATTCAAATCTGTGGTCAAGAAAACATTTTTATCGCTATCGTTCTCTAACATTCTATCAAAAAATGCTTCCATCTGTGACTGTCCGTAGTAGCCGATACTGTTGCCGACCGACATCGCTATTGAAACATTTCCCCCGCTTCCGAGCGTAATAACATGCGTGGCTTTGTTTTGTATCAAACACTCCTCCAGAAATCTTGGTAACTCCGGCGACGTAAAACCCAATTCGGGAACGGTACGGTCAATGATTTTATCCTCTGGCAGACAGGTTAGCAAATCCTCATAGATTGAAAATATCAGCTCGGGGCCATGAATTCTGTATTCTGCGTTTGAACCAATCGTCCTTTCCCCAAGCAAAACGACGCGATATTTACAAGCAAGAGTGGCAATCAACCTCAAGAAATCAGCCCTAAAATCATTGTAATGAGACCTTCTAAAACCGCGAAGCTTTGTGTGCACAACCACATACGGTTCGGCAGATACGGAAACTCCGTCACATAACAGATGCGCCAACCTCGGGATCACGGGCTCAAACCCGTCCGCCCATAGTGCGTACGGATTTTTTCTGTCGCCTGAAACGTGTGGATCTATCACGTACGGCTTCTCGGTGAACAAGAGATCAAACAGTCCTCGGACAAACTTCCTATACCGGTCATCATTGTTTCGGTAAAGGGTTATGTCACTGTCATCGGGGCCGATACTGATTTTTTCATATTGATGCTTAACCGCATCCAATTGAGCTTTGATATGAAGGATGTCACCGATACCGACACAAGTCTTTATTGATACTGTTTTACTCATGTAGCAGGATTAGTCGATTGTCTTTTCCCTTCAATGAAGCGTTTAATGTCTCTCATAGGTTGGTGGTAACGAAAGCGAAGATAGTTTCTCAAGATACTGATTCAAATCCGCCGTGAAAAGACACGTTTACTCTGTTAATGTTCCCAGAGGATAGGTCTTAACTATCTCAAACTCAGACGCAGGCGGAACACTTTCATGCGTTAGTCTAAACTCTTTTACAATCTCTACAAATGATACCTTCAATCCTTGCACAAAATCTCTTATGGTCTGCAAGTCTCCTTCCGAGGCATAACGACAAATTGTTGAATAAATTATCTGCGGGGGTGCTTTAGTGCCTGGAATCAGATCGATTTTGTTGATTAAATTGTCTCTGACTCTTTTAAATGCGCCGTTATCAGTTCCGACGACTAGTATCGCATTCGGCATCACTCGCAACTCCTTGAAATCTATCCGAATATTCTTTTCGTCTTCTAGAGTCTGAACTATGATTTTATCATACTGCCCAATACTCTCATGAAATAACGTATGTAATAATCTCTTCTTGTTTGTATGCTGACCATAATTGAATGAGAGGCTCAAAAACTCCATTAAAGTTATATGCAATCCATGGGGACGAGTGCAGGAAATGATATCCGGAAATTTCTTTTGCAGTAATTTTTGTATCGAAGACAGAATTTCCTTATTTTCAAGGGAAAAACAAGCATTGAGCATTACTACATCGTCTGGTTTATTCAACCAATTAGATATAAGAGTCTTGTTCATTGTATGGTGAGCATCTCTCTAAACAGACCATAAGGAGAGGGCATCATTCTGTTCAATGTGGCAAGAAAATACATTATCCGACCAATTCTTTTTCAAGAATTTTTGCCAATTTACCGGTGTGGGCAAGCGTACCCAATTCTTCGCATCGCCTGGCAAGAAAGTCAGACAGTCTCTCCTTGGGGGGAGCGAACGTCCGTGCTTCTCTTAAGGTCTTATATTCTTTAGAACTGACAATCTCGCTTAAAATCTCGTTGATTTTGTTTTTAAGCAGACTTCTGAACTCGCAACAATCTCTGCTTTTATTGTCCCAGAACGCTATCAGCTCTGCGTCTTTATTTGGTTTAGCATGCTCCTCACGTTTCTTATTCTCAAAATAAGAGAGCTTGTTCACTTCCACAATCAACCGGTCCAAACAATCCGCGAGTGTGTCTACGTTGGGTATTCTTACTTGAGACATGATATATTTTATAGACTAGTTTTAAAATTCCATGAGCCTACTTCTCTTTTTCTCACAGACACACAAGTGATTCCATTGTAAGACTATTCGTCTATTTGTCAAAGGAGGAGTGAACGATTGGTTCTCTCAAAAACAAAAGGCCGCCCGTATGGTATGCTACGAGTGAAAAAAATTATTCATAAAGGGTATTAAACCCTTTGTTGCCGTCGCTCGCTAGACAATAAAAACTAACTTTGTACGCTCTATGAAAGCACTCGTAACAGGTTCTTCCGGATTAGTGGGAAGCGAAACGGTCAAATTTCTCTGTGATGCAGGTTGGGAAGTAATCGGGGTTGATAATGATATGAGGGGAACGATGTTCGGGAAAGAAGCTTCAACCGAACCGGAAAAGAAAAAGCTGGAGAAAAAATACCCGGGTTTTATTACCGTGACTGCTGACATCCGTAACCCTGAACAAATCTCCGAAATCTTTCAAACGTATGCTCCTTTTGACTTCATTGTGCATGCGGCCGCCCAGCCCGCTCATGAATGGTCCACTAATCATGCCCTTGAGGACTTCCAAATCAATGCGTACGGAACGGTAGTGCTGCTTGAAACCTACCGCCGTTTCTCGCCTACCGCGAAATTTATTCATTGCTCCACCAGTAAAGTGTACGGCGACTCGGTCAATGAACTCCCGCTACAAGAACTAGAGACTCGTTTTGATCTGCCAAAAGACCATCCCAAATGGGAGGGGGAAGATGAGTCAATGCGTTTAGACGCAAACCTTCATTCCCTCTTCGGGGCTTCCAAGGCTTCTGGTGACATCATGGCGCGTGAGTATGCTACCTATTTTAATTTACCGATTACTATCTTTCGTCCGGTTTGCATTTCGGGTCCTGCACACAAAGGAGCCAAGCTACATGGCTATCTCGCCTACCTGGTTAAATGCGTAGCCACCGGAGAAAAATATATTATCAACGGCTACAAAGGCAAACAGGTACGGGATAATATACACTCATACGACTTGGTGAGAGCATTCTGGGAAGTTTACCAAGACCCGAATGCCCCGTGCGGAGGTTTCTACAACATTGGTGCGGGAAGAGAATCAAATAATTCTATTTTAGAGGCTATCGCTCAAGCCGAAAAGCTTTTGGGAAAGAAGGCCACGGTGGAACATTCCGACGTGGTACGAAAAGGAGACCACAAGTGGTGTATTTACTCCTGTAAAAAATTCCGCACGAAGTACCCAAACTGGAAAATCACGTACAACAACAATCGCCTGATGAAAGACCTCTGCGACCCATACCTCTTATAAAAGCCCTCACGCAAACGGAGGAGATGCGATAATGCGCTTGATGTGCTCACCCAACACAGACTGCTGAAGACGCGCCTCATACATGTTCCGAGCTCCTGCCGAAATCTTTTCCCATACGTCTGTCCGCTTCATGCAATAAATAATCTTTTCAGCGAGATTTCTTGCATCAGCTGGTTGCACAAAAAGACAATCTTCACCGTCGGTTAAAATCTCTCTGTTACTCACGGAATCTCTCGTAATGTAGGGCATTCCGAGGGCCATCGCTTCAATCGTTTTGTGCTGAATAGTTCTATCCAGACGGCTATTGGTGCTAAACTGGCCAAGCAATACATGGCCCGAGAGCATCCGCTGATGCAGATCGGCCGGCGAAAGGAAGCTTGTAATTAGCTCTATATTCGTGAGTGTATAAGAACGTATCAAGTGCTCTATTTTCTCCTGCTCTTGGCCCCACCCAATGATGAGAAACTTGATGGGTTCAGCCGCAAGAATACGCGCGGCTTCCACGACAAACTCCACCCCAGTTGCGGGCACAAACTTTCCTCTAAAGACAACCGTAAAATCCTTTGCTTTGGGAGTGCTCTGGTCGGGATAGAAGATAGACTCGTCGGCCCCCGTGTACACTACGTGAAGCCTCTTCTTACTCACAAAAAACACGCGCGAAATGAACCGCTTCTGCGATTCACTTTCAACAAGCGAAATACTCGCGAGATGGAACGACAAAAAATCCGAGACCCAAAAGAGAACCGACCGGAACGAATATTTTGAGTACATTGCGCGATCAAGTATGTACGACTCATAGGAAGAACAGAGTGCGTTATAGAGTATTTTTTTACGAGTGGCGAGGTATGCGACTATGACGGCTAGCGTGCTTAAATACCCGACCCACACTAAGTCAGCGTCCCGCAATGAGTTGAGATTGCGATAGAGTTGAATATATTTTCGCATACCTGCACCGGTTCCCACGCACTCAACAAATTCAACTCCACGACGCTTGAGCTCGTCTATATAAACCTTATCGCGCGGCGCAGTAGCCGGATAAATCCCGATGTACGCAATCTTTTTGTGTGTCATGTCTATTTATTATGGCTTTAACTCAAAAATATCAAACCCCTGATAGTTCTCTACGAAACGATAACGCGCGGCGAGCACATCCTTAGCTTCATCACGGAAACGGTCTTCGGGGAAAGAAACAACAACCTGCGGCAAGACTGGATTCAAGAGCGGGTTCTTCCCTATCACAGGGATGCCTGTCAAAGCGAGAACTCCTTCCCTCTTCGGATTTGTAAGTAAGGCATACACGTTTGCGTTATCAATCACCGCCACACGCGCATGACTATATATCTTGTCCAAGTAGTGCGCGACCATCATGGCCTGATTTGACGTGTAAATATCGGCGGCGGTAAACAACTGCACGACCTGCAGAACGGCAAGCGCACTGATCAGATAGACGGTCACGGTTGCCATTTGAAATGTTCTCAAGAACTTTACACGTTTTTGTGCGTAACAGGCGAGAGTAAAGACAGCGTGTGGCAAGACAATGAGGATAAGCAACTCTGCGATGAGAATATACCGCAGCCACCCCGGGCTGCGCAGGTAATAGCTGAATGAGATAAGTGAATAGATGCCTACAAAATCATACAGCCATTTCGTCTCTTTGCGTTTTACCAGAAAGCGCGCGACAAGAACTACAAGAAACAAAACCGAAAAATAAATGAGTGTGGTTGAATTTAAAAAACCCGCCAGGTTATGTGAAATATTCGCGAATATGTCACTGCTATAAGGGTTGCGGTAGAAAACAGCCACCTGTCTCCAAAAATCAAGGGAAAACGGTTGATCTGTGGCAAGAGCGACTGCCGCGAGCCCAGCGGGCGTCATGCCGACCGCAACCTGAAAGAGACGCGGTATAAGCCGCCGCGGCTCTCTGGTGAGTACGAAAAAAACCGCAGGCAACACTAATAAAAAAACCGACGGCTTTGCTACCAGCGCGAGTCCCATGAAAAAGCCCGTGACTACATATGATTTTTTCTCAAGCCACCAATAAAGAGCGAGCAGTAAAAACAAAAACCCCGGTATCTCACCTACCACGGTTCGGCCACTGGCGTAGTAAGAGGCGAAGGTCGCAAGCAAAAGCACCGAGAGCACCGCGACGTGTGCGTCAAAGAATTTCCTCACGACCATGTACACGGTCGCAAGCGCCAAGAACATCCAAACCAACATGTACACGCGCGCAAGCGTAAAACTAAAACCAAAGACTGTGAACAACACCGCAAGGGGGACGGTGGTGGGATACCCCGTGGACTGGAGAAGATAGGGGAAACCCGTGTACTTGCCAGGTGCAAATTGAAAATCAAGCACGCCATCGGTGGCAAAGTTTTTTGACAATTCTATACTCGCCGCTTCATCAGTCCACAGGCGAGGCTTGGTTGTCAGCGTAGACAGCGAGAGTCCCAGCACGAACAAAAAAATTAAGACACCGCACAAAAGAGGCCACCGGTGCTTGGCAATAAGGGTCTGATAGGTTCCTTGGGCTACGTTTTTACTCATGACTCGTTTCTTAGATAATACTTGGAATTAAAAACAATGATAGTGGCAAAGCATAGAACTAAAAAATACTACAACCGTCCAGCGTAGCCCATCACCAGTAAACCTAGTATACTAGCCATATGAAACCACAGCCGCAAGAACCAAAAAGACCGAAGACCGTCGCGATTTTTATCGCCTACAAAGCCGAAAAAACTCTAGAGACCTTTTATAAGGATTTTCCGCAAGAACTTTTTGATGAGATAATCTTGGTGGATGACGCATCTCCAGATCGTACGTATGAAATTGCGCAGAAACTCCCCATGCGCTCCTACAAAAATCCCGTAAACCTTGGCTATGGTGGAAATATGAAACGGGCAATCAAACTTGCACTTGACAGCGGTGCGGACGCTATTGTAGACATACATCCCGACGGAGAATACCTGCCATCGGCTATTGCCTCGGCACTGGGTGAAGTCAAACGCGGGGCGCATCTCGTGCTTGGCAATCGTTTTGGCACGAACAAAAGCGTCGCCGAGCGTGGCATGTATTTTTGGAAAATAATTCCCATCGCTTTTCTCAACTGGCTAGACCGGCTCTTCTTACAAGTCCCGATTCACGATTTTCATCAGGGATTTAGGGTGTATACGAGAAAGCTTTTGGAAACTACCAATTATGAAGCAAACTCCAATAATTATTTGTTTAGTTTTGAACTCATTGCACAAGCGGCGTATCATGGATTACACGTCCGTGAAGTTCCGGTGGAAACAAAATATGAAGGCGAAAAACGAGGAGCAAGTCTTAAAAACAGCATTAGATACTCACTCGGAACGTTTACGGTACTCGCAAAATATATATTAGCCAAGATTGGATTTAAGTCTGAAATCTTTAAATAACATGTTAGAAGAAGGAAACGTATATACAAAACCGGGGGTTAAGAAAAACTGGGTCATGGGGCACTTCATAGACCCTAAGACGCCTTTTCATCAAAAAGATTTCTCCCTCAAGTGGACAAAATCTAAACGCGGAGATTCAAGAGAACAAATCGGCACCTGCGAGGCAGAAACGCTGGATATTCTTGTGTACGGAAAACATAAAATTGACTTCCCCAATCTGCACAAAAGTGTAACACTAGAAAAGGAGGGCGACTACGTATATGTCGGACGGAATATCGCACATACGTGGGAAACACTGGAAGACAGCCTTATTGTCACCCTCCGCTGGCCGTCAGTGCCAGAAAAAACAGAATGAAAAAGGCCCCGCGCACTCATGCGCGGGGCAACGTTATCCTGGTAAGACCGAAAGGTACTCCACCAAACTTTTGATACTGACAAACTTGTCCGGATACTGTTTTTGGTATTCCGTTATCCGTTTCAGCTCTTCATGACACTGTGCAAAACGTTTGATAGGAGACACGCCTTGTGAACCAAAAACAGGTTTACGCCAAGAGAGACTCACTGGAGCAACAGGATAGAGTAACACAGAGAGACCTCGCTTCTGTATTTCGCAAACACCAGAAAGCATGGATCGCAAGAGGTAGTGCGGAAGATTTGCCACCACCACACGTCTCCACCCGCGCTCTTTAATTATGTCAACAAACTTCTCGCTTTCTTCCTGTGTATGCCTCGCCGGAGCAGAACGAATAATATCCATGACACCCAAACTTGAAAGCCGCTTCTCATACTCCTCTACCCCTGGCCATGCCTTTTTGCTCGGACCCCGCATACCCTCGCCACCCCCACCATTAATCACCACTATCGGAGCCACCGAAGGTATGAGCTTACGAACAAGCTCAAAGAGTCCATCGTCATCACCATCAAATGAGCGGGCATGCATCAAGATCGCGTTCACAGGCTTCTGTGGACGACAAGAGAGCAACATATTCGTTACTTCGTATAATTCCAATAATTCTATATTCATCCGTAACCTCCATTTCTGTGAGTCAGTTTAGATTTACTGCTTACAACGTTCAAACAAATCCGGCATGAACATACTACAATATATTCTAGGAGTCAATACCACACACGTGAGCTAGACTTCTCTTACTCTTAAACGAACCCTCGTCTTTGCAAAGTATTGCGAGAAGCGGACTGCCCGTGACTTTGAGCGAGCCCAGCCCCACTTTTATCAAATGTTCTTTTATGGATTTTTTTGGATTGAAATCGCACAACTCACAAAAACCAATGTGTCGGTTCGGTGAAAGTGGGACGGGGCGAGCGACTCCTTGACTTTTCGTGTCACCATGTGAATATAGACGGTACGTTCATATTTATCCGAGCATACAATGTCCACCTTAAACAATAAAACGATTTTGATCTGCGGAGGCGCGGGTTTTATAGGTTCTAACTTCACCCGATATATTCTGGAGAAATACCCTCTCGCCATGGTCGTAAACTATGACAAGCTCACGTACTCCGGCAATGTAGATAATATACGAGAGCATTCGGATAACCCGCGACATATATTCATTCAAGGCGATGTGGCCGACGAAAAACAGCTCTCTTCGGTGTTCGTTATGTATAAACCCGACTACGTCATCAACTTCGCCGCTGAAAGCATCACCGAAACAACCTATATACCACTGCACACAAGTAAAGGCACGACAATGCTTACCTTTGGTGAACTATGGGAACAGCAAAAGAAAAAACATGCCGTAGAAAAAACTGAGCGTGGCGAGGCTATCTTTTTGAATCATCACAACGTTAAAGTATTAAGCTTTCTAAACGAAGGTCAATGGATGCCGTTGCGCGCATTGACTCGCCACTGGTATAAGGGAAAAATCATAAGACTTATTCAAAAACACGGAATTGTTGAGGCTACGCCAAATCATTCAATTTACGCCTCCAATCTAGAGCTCAAAAATCCCACCGATAATCCTGAAGTTCTTGTTTTAAGAAATGTTAATGAAAACAATAAAAAGTATAGGTCTGTGAGCAAAGAATTGCTTCAGTTTTTAGCCGCATTCATAACCGAAGGAAGTACAACTTTTAACAAAGCAAACGGCTCATACATAACAGAAATCTCACAGGCAGATAAAAAATGGCTTGAACGAATAGCAGGTAGTGGAAAGAAACTTTTTGGTATAACGGGCAATATCGCAAAAAATCGAAGCGTGTACCGCCTACAATTCAACAACAAGAAACTCTTTTATTATTTGAAAAAGGAATGCGGCACATACGCGGTCAACAAACAGATGCCCTCCTTTATTTTTGATTTATCTCCCAATCTTCGCGAATTCTTTTGGCAAAAACTTCTTGAAGGCGACGGAACAAACGATGGGCGCTATACTACCGTATCACCCAAACTGGCCAATCAACTGGGGCTGTTACTGACATTGCAAAACATAAGCTACACCGTACACGAACGGAAGTTTAAAAATAAAAAATGGAAAACAGCTTACAGCTTCAGAACAGGAAAAAACTCTCATTATGGACTGAGCAACAAAAAGCAGGAGATCGTTGAATATGATGGGTGGGTGTATGATGCAGAAGTCGGTCTTTCTCATAATTTTGTATGTGGCATCGGAAATGTAGTCTGTCACAACACCCACGTGGATCGAAGCATCCATGTCGGTGCCAAAGAATTCATCCTTACCAACGTCCTCGGGGTTTTCAATATCTTGGAAAGGATAAAAGCGTCTGGAAACGTCAGCAAATACGTTCAGGTATCTACCGACGAGGTGTATGGAAGCCTGGAACTAGACTCCACCGAACGCTTCCATGAAAAAACGCGCTATACTCCGTCTGCCCCCTATGCCGCCACAAAAGCGGGCGGAGACCATCTCTGCAACGCCTACTTTAAGACCTGGGGGGTGCCCGTAGTCGTGACCCATTGCTCAAACAACTACGGACCGTACCAGTACCCCGAGAAACTCATCCCGTTCTTTATCGTGAGAATGCTTGAGGGGAAAAAGCTCCCTATCTATGGGGATGGCAAACACATTCGAGACTGGATCTACGTACTTGACCATTGCCGAGCACTGGAGCTCTGCCTTTTTGAGGGTCTCGCCGGCCAGAAATACCACATCGGCGCCGATAATGAAATAAATAACCTGCAAATAGCTGAACTCATCTTGCAGAAATTCGGACGGGATAGCTCATGGATTGAATTTGTCGCTGAAAGGCCGGGACACGACCGCCGGTATGCCATTGACTCAACAAAAATCCGCATGGAACTTGGCTGGGAACCTCTCTATAATTTCCAATTCGCGTTTGATGCAACCGTTGACTGGTACCTTAACAACCCGACATGGATAGAAAACGTGCGACAGAGAACCGGCGTTTTCAACCCGCATATTGATCTCTGGAAAATTCACGAAATAAAAATATGATGAATCCCGTTAGAAGTTTACAGAACCCATACCAAGCGAAGCGCGAGCGGCGAATAGCCGCATCCCTTTCGGTGCCCAGCGCTTCGCCCATCACAGGAACTGCCTATTCGGCAGGCGCACTGGGCTTTTTTATCAACCGTAAACTTCTAACGGGATGAAAGGAGTAATTCTCGCCGGCGGCTTAGGCACGCGCCTGCAACCATTGACAAAAATCACCAACAAACACCTTTTACCGGTGTACGATAAGCCTATGATTCTCTACAGCATAGAGACGCTCAAGCAATCGGGAGTTGAAGAAATCATGCTGGTCTGCGGACGCGAGCATGCGGGTCACTTCATGAATTTTTTGGGTTCGGGACAAGACTATGGGATTAAACTTTCCTACGCGCTCCAGGACAAAAACGACGGCGGTATCGCCGATGCACTCCGCTACACCGAAGACTTCTCTGAAGGAGAAAATCTAGCGGTTATCCTCGGCGATAACATCTTCAGCAATAGTTTCCGCACGGAGGTGAAAGAGTTCACGGGTGGCGCCACCGTCTTTTTCAAACAGGTAGACGAGCCTGCTCGATTTGGTGTTCCGGTTTTCAACAAGGCAAAAACTAAAGTCGTTCGGATTGAAGAAAAACCGAAGAAACCGAAATCCCCTTTCGCACAGGTTGGTTTTTATATTTACGACAACAACGTGTTCCGCATCATCCGCAAGCTCAAACCCTCCGGCCGCGGCGAACTTGAAATCACTGACGTCAATAACCACTACATCAAAAATGGCGGTTTGCATTTCTCCTTCATCAGCGGCAAATGGTACGACGCCGGCACTATTGATAATCTCCTTGCCGCGAGCGTAGACCTTGCAAGGCAAGCCAAAAAGAATGTCTCTAGACTTAAGTAACGTTCTCATTACCGGTGGCGAGGGAATGGTTGCCCGATACGCGGATTTTGGCACCAAACTCTCACACCGAGAGCTTGATATCACAAACAAAGAACAAGTCTTCTCGGTTATTACCGCCTATAAGCCATCTGCGGTCATACATCTGGCAGCACTCACCAATATGCGAACGTGCGAGGAGTCGCCAGCAGAAGCACACCGCGTCAATGCGGAGGGTACGGAAAATGTTGCCGGAGCCTGTAAAGAAATAGACGCCGTCATGGTCTACCTTTCTACCAATGCAGTGTTTGATGGAAAGAAGGACACCGCATATAACGAAACAGACATGCCCAATCCCCAGAATGAATACGGGAAAAGCAAATTAGTCGGTGAACAGGCGGTCATATGTGCAAAGGGCCCTTTCCTAATCGTTCGCAGTGGGTGGATATTCGGAGGCGGGGTAGCGCATAACAAACGCTTTGTGGGCAATATCGTCAAACAACTAGGGGAAAAGGAAATAAAGGTGGTAAGCGACAATCAAGGCACCCCTACCTACGCAAAAGACTTAATGGACAGCATAAAGCGCTTGCTTGTGCAGGGGGAAAGAGAGATCGTGCACATCGCCAATAGTGAAAGTGCATCGCGGTTTGAACAAGCAACACATATCGCCAAAACGCTTGGCTACAAAGGGCAGCTAATCCCCTTGCGCGTGAGTGAACTTCAAGTTGTCCCTGCCCCCCTTGCCAACGAAGCGCTAACCTCAAACAAAATCCATTTACGACCTTGGCAAGAGGCATTATCGGAATACCTCGCAGCTGAATTTCATCATGCTGGCTAACTCCAAAGGATATACGCGCAAAAACACCTGCCGCATCTGTTTGTCAAAGAGACTGACACCTATACTCTCGCTTGGCACAATGGCTCCTGCCAACTCGTTTTTAACTCGGGGGCAAACAAAGAAACCGGAGCGGAAATTCCCGCTTGCGATACAATTTTGCCCGAATTGCTCGTTACTCTCGCTCGCCCATGTAGTAAATCCAAATCTTCTTTTTGCAAACTATTATTACCTCACCAGTGCAAGCGCCCCCCTCGTAGAACATTTCAAGGATGAGGCGAAGTTAATTGCAAGTCGCTACATCAAATCCAAGCATGATCTGGTAATTGAATTTGGTTCAAACGACGGAGGACTGCTCTTGGCACTCAAAAATAAATGTCGGGTACTTGGTGTTGACCCCGCGAAAAATGTAGCGACGATTGCAAAGAAAAATGGAGTAGAAACAAAAGTAGCCTTTTTTACCGAAAAAACGGCTAAAGACATCTGGATGCATTACGGAAAAGCGAAGGTGGTTCTCGCCAACAACGTGTTCGCACACATAGACGACATCCACGACGTCATGCGCGGTGTTACCAAACTTCTGGAACCGAAGGGAGTATTTATATCCGAATCCCATTGGGTGGGCAACTTGATTGGTGATGGAGGTTTTGACCAAATCTACCACGAACACCTTTGCTACTATTCTCTGCATGCACTTTCTGCCCTCGCCAAACAATTTGGACTCGTAGTAACAGACGCAGAGTTGGTACCCATACACGGCCAATCCTTGCGAGTATTCATGTCTAAAACGGGAACACCGAATACGCGCGTAAAGAAAATCCTAACGCGCGAGAAAAAGCTAGGATTACATAAAATAAAAACCTACCGCCAGTTCGCAAAAAACACACGGCAAAATAAAAAAGTTGTGCAAAAACTTCTTTCTAAACTTCGCAAAGCCGATAAACACATTGTGGGCTACGGAGCCCCTGCCAAAAGCAACACTCTACTCAATTACTTTGGTATTGGACCGAAAATACTTTCGTACATCACTGACACGACTCCGAACAAACAAGAACACTTTACCCCCGGCTCGCATATACCTGTCGTACACCCTGATACATTAAAGAAAAATCCCCCTGATTATATCCTGCTTCTTTCCTGGAATTACGCTAATTTTATTCTAAAAAAAGAAAAGCCCCTTCGTAAAGCAGGCGTTAAATTCATCATCCCAGTGCCAAAAGTCAGAGTTGTCTAGACGGAGTAAAAATCGTTCTAACCCAAGTGTGCGGAAATACGCTCTATGGGTAAACATATCTTCACGGCAAGGCCTCGCCTTGCCGTAGACTACCTCGGCATCCGCAATTTTATCGTAAGCGATCTTCATAGTTACAAAAGTTACAAATAATAGGCGGTGACCAGAATCAATTACCCTGCGGCAAGAAAACCGCAGGGTAATTGATTCTAGAAAAGAAAATGTGTGGATAAGTCGCTTGTGGACTTTCTACTTTTTTCGTATATGCTGTAATTATCAGCTTTGCGAATAATAAGTCAAGAATAGAAACGTGCTAGGAAAAAGAAAAAAACAAATCTTAGACTTCGTCAATCATTACACCAACAAGAACGGTTTTGCCCCTTCACTTGAAGAGATAAAAAAGAAAACTGGTCTTTCTTCTGTATCGACAGTCCATCATCACCTTAAAGACCTTGAGGAGCATGGTTACCTTAAACGACACGAGGGTAAACCAAGAAGTATTGAGACGAGAGATTTAACAGTTACCATTCCATTACGAGGATACATCGCCGCCGGTCAACCTATTGAAGCTATCGAAACACATGAAACGGTTGATGTTCCCAAAAATCTGTTGTCGAGTTCAGGGGAGCATTACGCCCTAAAAGTTTCGGGAGACAGTATGATCGACGAAGGTATCTTTGATGGAGACACCGTCGTCGTTAGAAAACAAAACACTGTTGAAAACGGAGAAACAGCCGTGGCCTTGATAAATGACAACGAAGTTACACTTAAAAAGATTTACAAGGAAAAAAATAGAATCAAATTGCAACCAGCAAATCCTAAATTAAAACCCTTCTATTTTAAGGAGGTAACTATTCAAGGTAAAGTTGTAAGTACATTCAGAAATCTAGAAGAACAAGAAGGAAAGGATAATTTTAAATTTAACCAGTTCCTCTGTGGAGATGTTTTGGAAATGATTAAAAAAATTCCAGACAATTCAATACATTTTGCTGTAACTTCTCCTCCGTATAACGTGGGCAAGGACTATGATAACCACAATGACAAAATGAGCCATGAGGAATATCTTGCATGGCTAAATAAAGTCTGGATTGAAACAAAAAGAGTCCTTGTCAATGGTGGACGTTTTGCAATCAACATAGCTCCAACTGGGATAAGAGATTTCGTAGCAATTCACCACGATTATATAGAACAGATGAAAAAAATTGATATGAAATTCCGTACGGAGATTCTATGGTACAAACAAACAATGCTTAAACGAACGGCTTGGGGGAGCTTTAAAAGCCCAGCTAATCCACACATTGTGCCCTCATGGGAATATGTATTGATCTTTACTAAAGGAGATAACCGTTTAGATGGTGACCCAAAGATGGCAGATATTACAAAAGAGGAATTTATGAAATTTTCTGATGGTTTTTGGAAGATACAACCAGAGACGCAAAGAAAGGGGCACCCTGCACCATTCCCAGAAGAATTAATATATCGTCTAATGAAATTCTATTCTTACAAAGCTAACAATGTTCTTGATATGTTTGGCGGCACCGGTACTGTAGCAACAATAGCAAAAAGAACAGAGAGAAATTTTGTTCATATAGATATTTCACCTCAATATTGCAAGGTAGCAAAAGACAGAGTAGAAAACGAGGGTAGCCAAAAGAAACTTCTGGTTTAATATTTTATATGGGTGTCTATCCTGTATTTATCAAATAGTTTCAGCACTTCTTCACAAAACTCAATTAGATTTTTATCATTGGCTTTAATAGCACTTTTTTGCAATATTAAAAAATACCTTTTCCCAAGAGTTGTTTGCCCTAAATTTTTCTTTAAGAAATTATGTTGTGAGCAAAGCGTCTGTCCGTTTTCTAGAGTAGCTTTTCCTCCTTTATCCTTTGGCTTTACATGATCTGCTTGAATTTCCATTCCTTCTTTTGGTCCTCGTCCACAAATAACACATTTATACCCGTCTCGCTCAAAAATTTCTTGCTTCATTTTTGCATCAAAATTCTCGAGGTTTCTATTTTGAATATGATCTAGATCGTAGTGATAAATGCCTTTTGCAATTTGTATTAAAAAGCCATCTTGGTACAACTTTCTAATTCCGCGATCTGGGTCACGAAAGACCTTGCCCGTTCTTTTCTTAAATTCTTTTGTTACCCAATCAACAACTTCCGGATGAGGAATATCCCTTTTTGGATTATTAGTATAGAACTCGACAAGTAAATCTTTCTGTGATATTTGTTTCTTTTTCTTTGTCATAAATTACTTTATCAACTCCTCAATTCTACTACAAAACTCGGAATCCGACACAAATCACCTTGTATTACTCCATAACGCTTTACAGAGATTCCAGTGATACACGTGTCGCTCCCATTCCAAAGCTAAAGGCATTTTGGTGCCAGAGTAAAAGATAGCATTACGCACGAGGCGAAACGCATAGAGAAAAGAGATTTTAGCGTTCTCCATGCAAACGTCTACCCAATCCCAAAATGAGATTTTACCGCGACGTGCTATCTCAAGCTCAATGTAGTGCTTCCATTTATCCCGCCAAACGCGCGGGTCAGGACTTATCGGCACCAACATAAAGTTCTCGGTGGTCTTTATCAGGGCATCAGACTTAGGATTAATGCGCTCGTGAATTGGCTTAATAAATTCCGTCACCGTATCTCTATGGAAAAATCGCATTTGCCTCGTTGGATATGTCGCCGCACAATCAATGGTTTTGTCATCTATCATGTACTTCCTATCCACCCACCAACACGAAGCCCTCCTCCCCTCTCCCACGCCACCATCTCCCCCATTACCCCCACCTGAATGATTCATTCCCATATTCTTAAGAATATGGGAATGAATCTCTCCAGCAAGTCCCGAAGTCATCAGCTCATCAGAGTCTAAATAAAAAAACCAATCGTAGATGGCAGCTTTAAGCGTCTGATTGCGTACACCTGCAAAATCAATAATACGCCCCGAAGTGTCTTTGAAACGTGCGTCTTGCGCAATGATGCGCGCGCCAAAGGCTCGCGCGATAGCAAGCGTGCCGTCAGTGCTTCCCCCATCACAGACAATGATCTCCGCAAAATCCTTGGCCGATTCAAGCGCACGCGCCAACGTAAGAGCGCTGTTTCGGGTCAATAGCGCAAGCGTGCAAGGAATTTTTTGACTGTTCTGTACTGCCACACACATATCAAACGTATTTCTATTCTAATATTCTTAAGAATTTGAGAATGCTCAACCCTTGCGGACTAACTTTGTGCCGCACAAAATTTCCCTCGTATCGTTTCAAAACTAACCCCGCCTGCGCGAGCCGACGTATATGTTCGGACGCCGTTTTGAAATTGACGTTAAGCGAGGAGGCTATCTCATCCACGGAAAGCTCGGGCTGACTGTGGAGCAAATCAAGGATTGCTAAACGTCTATGGTTTGCAAATCCTTTGGCAATGCGTTCTAGTTTTTTGAAATTCATTGTATTCTCAAGTCTACCACATCTCCCCATTCATTCCAATATTCTTAAGAATATTGGAATGAATGGGATGGATTATTTTGATTTAATGAAACTCCCTGCCGCAAGCGGACGGGGTATCGTCAGGAGGCTCCGCCTCTAAATCAGGAGTCTTGAAAACCAAGGGTTTTCAAACTTTCCTACAAGGTTCCCCGCCCCAAGGGGCGGGGAATAGAAGGAATTAAAAAATTACCAAGTAGTTAATTCTTCTTTAATCCGATGGCCAAGTGCTTTGAGGCTGTGCTTCTCTATTGCAAGTGCACGTATTTCTTTGCCTAGCCGAGCTCGTGCTTCACGAGAAAGGGAAAGGAGTACTTCAAGCTTTGCAGAAAGCGCTTGTATATCGTCTTGCGGGAAAGTAAAGCGTGGGTTAACCAGTTTGGCAAAATCAAGACTTGAAGCAAGTACCAGAGTCTCGCACGCCGCCGCTTCAAAAATCGTCTTGTCGTACATACCGGATGGCGAAAGATTTACAAATATTTCATGCGCGCTGTACACCTTGGGGCCTTCTGTGTAGGGCAAACCAGGCAGAAAGTGCGCTTTGTCCGCAAGAGAGAGCTCCAGAAGTCGCTTCTTCAAACCTTCTAGATATGCCACGTCCTGTGGCGCTGGCGAGCCATAGAGATTCGCCTTGAAATTAAGGCCTCGTTTATGTAGTTCTCCAAGTGCTTCAAGCAAGATATGGGGCCGTTTTGAGGGGGCCACACGGGCTAGAAACAGGATTGAGTGTGGGAGACGTGTGATTTCTGAATGCGACTTGTATACCTCTACATCAATGCCCACCGGCATAACGACCGTCTTCTTGATTTTTGCGGTATATGATGAACGTGATGTACAGAATACTTTCGTGCAAAATGAGGCGGCAATATCGGTAAGAAACGAGCCTGAGTAATGGTTACGCCACATATATACCCGCTTGCCTAACAGTTTCCAGATGACACCAGCGAGCAAAATATACTCCTGATTCATGTGCACCAAAACCGCATCGTAGTTTTTCCGCTCGCGAAACGCGATGCGGTAAAAATTGCTGACATATGTTGCTCGCGAGACGCCAGCTTCTTTTCCAAGCGAGAACACCGACACATTTTTTGGTACATCGTACTTCCCCATCTGCAAACAGATGACCGTGATGTGTTCAAAATGCTTAGAAAATTCAACGAGCCACCGGTGCACAAAACCGAGCACGGTATCGTTCTTATCAATCACTTGAGTAATAAAAAGCAATTTCATGCCGTTAGAAGCAGAAAACAGATACACCGTTTCTGCTTGAAGGTACACTTACATCATCCATTATTTGACACTCTATCATGCAATATTATTGATTACTATTGATTTTTATGGCTTCTAACGGAACCTGCTCTGAAAAATTAAACCTGATGCTGTGCAAAAACACGATAATTCCCATCTTTTAAATTAATTGTATTACCCTCTTCGAGTGAACACATATCGACGATAGAAAACAAAACTTTCTATAGCGATTAAGATACCGGCGAGTACTTGTGAGAAAAGGTACCAAATTCTGAAAACATCAACAAACAGGTACACGAGGAGTGTATTCAACAAAAGGTTGCCAGCGGCGATGCATACATACATGACGAACTGACGGCGCACCACGATCATATCCGTATGACCAAACGTGAAAAACTTCTGCAGGAAGAAACTTGCAATCAATCCGAGACAAAACGCAAGCACCGACGCAGGTAAATAATATAAACGAAACAACTCTACAAAAATGGCGAGGGAGGAAAGATTCACCACTGCTGCACTGCCACCCGCGATGACGTACTTAAGGTACATACGAAAACGAAACGTGAGTTCAAAGAGCGCGGGGTGTATTGCTTTGACGCTTCTCCACCATAGCTCCTTTAGTTTTTTATACACACTAATCATAGACTGTTAACGTATGCAACGCTCAATGTGCGTGCGATATAACTTCCAGTACTCTTCCTCCGGAATAAAATGTTTCTTTGCAACTGCTTTGAGTGCAGCCCCATACGCGCGCCGTACTGCTACATCAGCCAAAAGCTCATGTAAGCCTGAAGCAACACAGACTGCATCTCCAACTGGACAGATAAAACGCCCGTACAGTGGCGGAATAAGCTCGCGTGCGATGCCCACGTCTGTGGTCACTACGGCTCGTGCCGCTCGTGCCGCCTCAAGCAACACAAGCCCGTACCCTTCAAACCGTGAAGTGACTAAGACTACATCCGCAGACTGATAGTATGCCGACAAATCTGACTGCCATGGCTCGACGCGAACCGAGTCGTCAAGACCGTGCAACTGTATTTCTCTAATTAATTTATTTTTCTCCGGACCCTCTCCGACAATAACCAGACGCGCAGAGTGACGCATAGTTAATAGATTTTTGAATGCCAGCAGTGCAGTGGGTACATCCTTCTCTGTGGCGAAACGACACACCATAAGCACAAGGCCCGATGAATCTTTACCTTTTTGCACCAAGGAACTCTTTTGACGTTTAGGAATTGCGCCAGCATCGGAAAATACAGGCAATACCTCTATAGGCGCACTAATACGCATGTCACTTTTCTGGAGTGATTCTTTAATACGTTCACTGACGACCCGTATACCACATGCGTATGTAAGAACACGTCGGGCAATAAGCACTCGCACACGATTCAAAATGGACAGATCTTGGAAGGCTCTACTGAGAAAATCGGTATGAATCTGAACATGTAATGGAATCTTTCCGTAACGCCGCGATGCACGCATACCCGCAAGACCGCACTCAAAGGGATCCTGTACGGTAATGACGCTTGTATGAGTGTTCATGCGCCGCTGCTCTACAAGCGCGCCGGCCAGCGCAGTCGCATCTCGAACATAGAGCCATCGCGACAGCGAATTGGTCGGATAGAGCCACAGATTGCCAATTTGCTCGGCTTTAAAGCCCAAAGAGCGCCGCGCACATACGATGACATGTAATTTTGAAAATAGTTCTCTCTGTTTTAACAAACGGGTGCGTACAGCACTGCCCTCTTCAAAAATACGCCGGTCAGTACCAATTGAAATGACTTGTATCATAGGCGCTTAAAGGCATTTACAAATGCTTCTGCAATTTCATCCCACGTATGTGTAAAGGTGAACTCATGCAGTGCCTTGCGAATATGTGCATAGGTTGCATCGTCGGACAGCTTCAATACTGCCTCCGTGATAGAGTCCTGACGTAAAGGATCAACCGTTACACCCAGCTCCCCTATTCTATCAAGAATCCCGCAATACTTAGACACGATAAATGGTTTTTCATACCGAATCGCCTCAAGAATAAAATTGGGACTGACTTCAGAAATAGAAGGAAGAATAATCGCATACGCGCGACGTATTTTCTCCATCAACACCTGATGCGGAACCGCAAGACATTCTAACGTAATATCCGACGCTTTCTCCTCTGCGCGCGTAAAAGCTGACTTTAAGAGCGTAACATTTTTAAGAGTGATGGGTCTCCCCGCCCATATAAAATTCTTTTCCGATGGAGCAACGGACGCTATTTTTTCGCCATAATAATTTTCAATGACTAACGTTCTATCCGTTTTAAGTCCAAACGGGACTCTCCACAATTTTCTCTGCCACTCGGTACTAAATACAAGTAAAGATGCTCGGTGTAGAGTAAAGAGGGAAAGCCTGCGTATCAAGCGCTCCTTGAATGAAAGTGGGGGGGTAATTTTGTAGAAATCAGGTAAAGACACCCGATCGCCGGTACGCTCAATATAATGTTCCCACAGAAAATCACCGCCGACACGGACGATAGCTTTTTCCCGAAAAATTGTGCTTGCCCAAACGGCCGGCATGCCGCTTGAAAAGGTATCCAATGCAAGCACCCAATCCGATGAGCGAATTGGTAAGAAAAGCCGAAAAAAATAAACAAAGTGCCGTAGCACAATCGGTAGTTTTTTCTCCCAACCGTACGTCACCACGGTATTTGCATACCCTTGTTTCCATAAAATCTCGGTGAGCGCTTTAGCATACGTGGCAGGGCCTCCAACTTCAGGTGGATAAATGCCCGTCGCAATAAGTATTCGTTCTTTTTTAAGCGTGAATACAGGATTAAACGCTCTGGCACGCATCTGCTCGCTTATTCCAGACCAATCATATTTTAAAGACACCATTGCAAAAGCGGAAACAACAATACCATCCCGTAGCGCACGATCGCGAACCAGTATATTTATTTTTCGGGCAATGTCCTCCGGATTCTTTACTTCACAAACCAGACCTGTCTTCTTATCCTCAAGAAAATCAACAATGCCGCCCACAGCAGTTGCCACCACGGGAACGGACGCGGCCATTGCTTCAATAAAAGATATCCCGAACCCTTCCGATGCAGAGGGGCGAACAAACACATCCGCCGCGGCAAGATACTCAGGAGTTTCATGAGGGCTTACTGTTCCTGCAAAAACAACTCTCTTTGCAACGCCTATATCACAAGCAAGCGAGTGCAAAGAAGCTTCAAGGCCACCGGAGCCAACGATGAGCAATTTATAGGTCTCCGGTAGAAATTTCAACGCTTGAATAATGTCTCCTATACAATTCTTCTGTACGAGGCGGGATAGGGTTATAATCACAGGATCAGTGTCTGAAAAACCGAATGTGCGGCGAATATTCGCGCGCGCGCCCGACGAAGGTGACGAAAATCTCTTCACATCCACGCCATTCGGCACGAGCTCAATAGGAACAGATACATTGTATTGTCTTGCGCGCGTAGCGAGATAGTTGCTGATGACTGTTACCACATCGGCCACTTTAAAAATGAGTACATGCCACGGGCGGATGAGAAGGCGATACAAAAAAGGAACGCCGAGTGCGTATCGCGCCAGATGTCCCTCCTCATCCCCCTCCTGGACCGTCAAGACAAGCGGGATGCGGGGTTTAACCATTTTAAAAAATGCCGCGGCAACAGACGCCTGACTCGCCATCATGCACCATACGCTATCGTAGGCGTGTTCTCTATGCAGACGAAGTCCCTTGAAAAAACCTGTGATCGGAATGAGAAATTTGTCCAACCTAGTGCCTAAACCAACCCGATAGACCCACACTCTTCCTATCTTTTCGCACTTCGCGAGAGAAACCCTGTAACGTGGCGTGATAAGGTCAAAGTCTATATCGGGCAATCTATCCGTAATTTCCTTGATAGCAAGCTCCGCCCCGCCTATGTTTGGCAGGTAATTAGTTGAAAATATAAGGACCTTTTTCACTTGCCTATACTAGCAAAAAATGGCCTAAATTCAAGCTTGTTGCGTACTTGCAAAGAATTTGCGCTATCCATCCTGATGCTCATTTTTTTCTTCAATAATCGTAAAATCTTCGGCGGAAAGTTCCCCATCTTTTTTCTTCTCACGTCCACCAATCCAATACGCAAGTCCACCGATGACTACCACAAGCCCCAGTAACAAATACCATTTAAAAGAAGAATCTTTTGTGGGTACGGGCAAGACGTAACCAGACGTAGTTGCAATACTTGAAGCTGGCAACGCGTTAGAGACGGACGGCTGTATTTTTGATGAAGTCGGAGAAACAACTTTTTTGGCAGGGGGTTGGGTTGATGCGGCAGTGGGAGGTGGGGCGGGCGGGCGTGGCAGAATCACATTTTTAGCGCCCGGGGTGGGAGACGACGCAGCCCAACTGCCTCCTACACGTTGCAGAGATTCTCCATCCCCCGATGCGCCCTGACTTGAATAATATGAAATCTGGTCAACGAATGCAGAGGTATTGTTTCTTAAAGAAAAAGTTTCCCCGGTGTTGGAAAGAGAAAAAGAAGAATCAAAAATCGTACCGGAGAAATGTGGCCAGTCTGTCCGAAATTTCTCCGGGTCGCTGGCAATGATCGCAAACGCTCCCCCCAAAAGTGTGCTGGTCCCTTGCGAAACCGTCAGCATGTGATTAACGCTTTGTTCATTCAGTTTCCAACCCGTCAAACTTATAGGTGAAGCAGAAGTATTCTCAATTTCAATCCACTCCCTGCCAGTGTCTGCACCGGGCGCGTCATACATGATTTCACTGATAAGCACCTGCGCCGAGATCGCAAACGGCACCAAAAGAAAGATACTGAGAATGATGAATTTACCCCGCACCACTTTTATCCAACTAATAGTGCCAACTATCTTTAATTTGAATCGCATAAGTCTGTAATCGGATAAAAGATACCTTCAGTAAAAGTGGTACGGGGCTTACTTTCCGGGAGTATTCAAGATTTTTTTCAAAACTTCTTCGGGCACCTCACGTTTCGCAGTCGGTCTTTCCGGGGTAGCCGTCACGGGGTTTTCTTTTTTACCCTCCTCTTTCTTGGGGCTGGTGGGCTCAGACTTTTTCTCGGGTAGTCCCGCTCCTTTGTGCTCTTTTAACGCCTCTTCAAGCGCCTGGCGCAATGCTCCTCCGCTCGCACCCCCCTTCGGTGGTTGTTGGTGCGGCCTTACATTCTGTTGCTGCTGCCTGTGTTCATTTTTCGGCTCCGACTTTGTATAATTTGATGAAACCGCTTTCTGCATTTCAGCCTCGCGCAGACGCCGGTCAACGGGTAAGGTCTTTCGATCGGGCGCGGACGTTTGAGTAGACGTATGACTTGAAAACTCACGAGTCACGGGGCGCGAAGGAGGCACCGTACTCTTGCGCACGGGTTCTGTGGAAGTGCGTTCGGCATGCCATTCTTTTATTTGCTGTTCCACCGTGTCTCTGGGTCTTGCATAAACACTGCGCGAGAGAGATATAATCGCCTCACGATACGAAGTACTGCTTGACTGAAGAGGTGGCAAGGTAGTTGCCGAGAATGGATGCGAAGAAACCCCATCAATCATAAGCTTCAAATAAATCTGGGTAAATCCAAGGTTTACCATATCTTGCGCAGTGAATTGGGGGGCAAACTCTTTCTCAAGCACTTCCGCGTCATACGCCCCCACTCTAAACGAAATCATGGTGCCCACGTTGCCAAAAACTGCCGCCCGTACCTCATCGCTCATCTGTTCAATGTATTGATGCGCAATGGTTAAATTAAGCTTGTATTTCCGTGCCTCTGAGAGGATATCGGCAAACGATTCATTGGCAAACGATTGGAATTCGTCAACATAAAGAAAAAAATTCGGAAGGGTCCGCAGAGTCTGCTCCGACGTATCAGCTCGAGAAAGGGCACCGAGGTATACCTTGGTAATAAGCATACTGCCCAAGAGGTTCGCATTCGCTTCACCAACCCTGCCCTTGGAAAGGTTAAGGATAAGTACTTTCCGCTCATCCATCATCTTTCTCAGATCAAACGTTGATTTCGGTTGGCCGATAATATTGCGAACCAACGGGTTTGAAATGAACTGGCCGATTTTGTTTTGTATCGCCGCGCCCGCTTCCTGCATATACCGATCTCCATATCGGGCAAACTCATCCACCCAAAATGCCTTCACCGAGACGTCAGTGATATTATCCACTACCCGCTTTCGGTACTCCTTGTCTGCGAGCATGCGATTTACACCCAAAAGCGTTGACCCAGGATATTCAAGCAAGGCTAAGAGAATATTGTTGAGAATATACTCCATGCGCGCTGACCATGCGTCCACCCAAATCTTTTTAAACGCAGACATCAGACCGTTGGAGACCAAATGTCGTTTATCAGGGCCAACATCCTCCATCACATTAAAAGAAATCGGGAAGTCAGTATCAAAGGGAGCAAAATAAAGTACGTCGCGAACGCGTTCTGCTGGCACGTAATCCAACAAAAGTTCCGCAGTTTTCCCGTGCGGGTCAATAAACGCAAGACCGTTCCCATTTCTGATATCCTGGATCGCCATATTCTCAAGCATGGTGGATTTTCCCATGCCTGTCTTTCCAATCACATAGACATGACGAGAACGGTCTTTTGTTTTAATTCCAAAAGGGACTTTTTTATTACGCGAGTCTGTCTGTGCAAAATAGGTTACTTGCGTCTCATCTTGGGTATGAAGATTGTTTTCAGACATAACGAGATTGTTTATTGCTTAATCATTATAACAAAAAGGCGGCTTCCAGACACATACTGGACCGGAAGCCGCTTTGACTTAACAACACATGATTACCCCCCCACACTGATTTGGACCAGCGACTCGCCGGCAAAACGCCTAAGCCCTTTCATGACCCCCGAATGCAGCTTCTCCAAGGGAACGACTTTCCCCACACGAACAATGCCCTGTGGATCTGGCAGATCACCGAATTGGAGATGCCCGAACGTCCCGCGCAATTCTTCCTGTATGACTGGGAGGGCCGCTTTTGGAATGTCGGCACTGGTATGTACAGCGTTGAGGTTGAAAACTGCATCTGTGTGTTTTTGGGATTTTAACATAACTGTGTGTTGTATTTTGTATCGTTTTGGGGACCTTTGTTGTTTTTAGTTCCCAACAATAAAAAAACGAGCTGAAAGGAACTACCGCTAATACACATGCTACACCCGTCACTCTCTGTATTCAATGTGAATTATTTTATAAAATACTTTCTAGTTTTCGTCAAGTGCTGCCGCCGTGTAGCGGTTTGAGGCGTTCCACAACATCCAAGAATTGAGGCCGCTGTCATAGACTGCCTGCATCTGTGTCCGCACCATATCTGGCGTATAGGTAGCGCCCAAACTGAAATCCTGAAGCCACGGCCTGAGCTTAAACGGAGTTGTACTAGCGCGGCGCACTGCCGAATCCATAGAATATTTAACAACTTCATATTGCTTCGTCGCGGGATTCGCAAATCCTAAAAAATTTGCAGGGTAATGCGAGGGGTACACCATGGGGGAAACATAATCAAAATTTGCGAGGGCATCTTCAAGGACTTGTCCGATATTAAGATCATCGTTATTGGTCGTTGTCATGCCGAAGAGATCTGCCGAAATAATGATAGGTTCTTTTTTGAGCTCGCGGCTCAGATATGAAAAGAAACTGCGTAACACCGCCGATTTGCCACCCACCGGGTCAGCCTCTACGACCGCTTCGCTGGTGGGATAATAAATGTTCGTCATGTCGCCGTCAGACGGGAACCGCACATAATCAAAGTTTATTTCATCAAATCCGATTCGGTAGGATTCACGCGAAAGTTCAATGATGTAATCCCACATACCTTTCGCACCCGGGTCAATATAGTTAATACCTTTACGGTCTGTCCAATTTTTGTTTCGGTCAGTATTAAATTTTACGGCTAATTCAGGATGTTCTTTTGCCATCACTGAATCTTGAAACACCGTAACACGCCCCACAACATAAATACCGTCGCGATGAACCGCATCAATGAATTCCATCATATCAGAAGCAAAACATGTGGTAGAGACACGCTCTTTTAACATAGGGTTATCGGTCGGAAAAGAAATCTTACCTCCATAGTCTTTGATATCAATAACAAGCGTGTTCAGTTCCGTATGATTCACAAGATCCACAAGCTTTGCACGCAGTGACCGATCAGAAGCGAGACACTGTGACATGTAAATCGCTTTTACGGGAACCGGGGTTGTAATATGAACGACTGGAGGAATAATCTTGGGCGCGGTTGCTTCAGCAGAGACTATGGTTGTGTACTCAATAGAGGTAAACGGCGGCACTACCACATAAAAGACCACGGCAATAACCACAATCAGAAGCGTAGAGAGCAAAAAGAGAGACTCAAGGGTGCGCTTTTTCCTACTCATGACAAAACTTTGGTATCTGCCTTCGAGGATGGTGGTGGGTGCCCTCCACCGCTCTCGGTGAATGTGTCGGCATTCTCTGATTGCTCTTCGGCAAGCCTCAAAATCACCTCGCGGCCCAAGTGATACAAATATAGAACCACTAAAAAGATACCCGTTGCGATATATAAACGGATCTTCCACAATGCTGGTATACCGGAAAAGCTCAGAACAATGAGCCATAAGCCGAGTGCCAACTGGGTATGACGTTTAAACATGACAGTATATATACTATCAAGAAAAACCCCCGAGCACTACGGCACGGGGATTATGGCGCGTGATAGACAAGCTACCACTGACGGATCAACAAAGATTCTTTAATGATATCGGCGTATTTCTCGCGTTCTTGGTCAGAATCGAGCGCAAGCAGGTAGACTTTGAGCTGAGCTATATCATCAAGGCGCAGAAAAGCTTCGATGATGAGAACCAGAAAAATGTCACGCTGCTTGCCTTCGGGCACGTTCTGGATAATCCCACCGCCAATAGCCACGAGGTCTTCAATCTTGGTAGACTTCGGTCCTAATTTCATGCGCAAAACGAATTCAATCGCCTCGCGCCACTTGCGCTCTTTGTAAAGGCATTTGAGTTCGTACTGCATACAGTTTCCTCCAATCTAGTGAAGGATAGTAGCACAAGTCGGCTCTATTAGCATTAGTCTGGTCCAACCATCACCACAAATTCTCCCCTGACCTGATCAGCATGCTCTTTAAAGTGTGTTAAGACTTCAGGTGCAGAACCGGCGACAATACTCTCGTAAACCTTGGTTAGCTCGCGGGCAACCATAACGTGTCGCTTGGGAGAAAGAAGTGTGTTGAGCTTCTCCAGTGTTTTTAAAATTCTATGGGGCGATTCATAGAAAACAGTGGTCCTCTTAGACGCAAGGATTTCTTTAAACAGCGTTTCTCTCCCCTTCTTGTGCGGTAAGAATCCGAGAAATAAAAAATCTGACGACGGCAGGCCTGAAATGGAAAGCGCCGCGGCGACGGCGCTCGGACCCGGAATCGCGATGATGGGAAGTAGCGGAAATTTCTCACGCACGGCCGCAACAAGCACTGACCCAGGATCCGAAATGCCGGGAGTTCCTGCATCAGAGACAAGCGCAACGCTCTTGCCTGCCTCAAGTAATTTCAAAATCGCAGTTACCTTACTTGCTCCGCTATGAGTATGATAGCTCAACATCGGCGTCTGTATGTGGTAACGCTCCAAAAGCCGCGAGGTCACACGGGTATCCTCACACAAAACTAAATCCACTGACGAAAGCACCGCGATAGCGCGCATCGTTATATCCTCAAGGTTCCCGATAGGCGTCCCCACGACGTAAAAACTCATACAGCTCTTTTTTTATCGGGTTTAATAAGTTTTTCCGCAAGCTGATAGATATCTCCAGCCCCCATCGTAATGAGTACATCCTTTTTTGTGAGCTTTTTGCGCAAAATTTTCTCTAGAGCGTCTCGTGTGGCAACATGCATTACGACAGGCTTCTTCTTCCCTATTTTTTTTAGATGTATTTCAATATGCTGTGCAAGAATGCGCGAGGAAATAGAGGGGTCGCGTCGTTCACGGGCCGCAAAAATAGGCGCCACCATAACTTCATCCGCTTCATCAAATGCAGACGAAAAACCCTCAAGTAATGTTTTGGTGCGAGAATACAAATGTGGTTGAAACACTACGACGAGATGCTGGTTCGGGTGAACCTCACGATACCCTGCAAGTGCCGCTAGGACTTTATCCGGATTATGTGCATAGTCGTCATAAACCAGAGCACCTGTGTTGGTCTTGCCTTTTAAATCAAACCGCCGCCAGGTTCCGCGAAAGCGCGCTAGAGATTTTAGGGCAGTCTTTTTTTCAATGCCAACCACATGAGAGACCGCCAGAGCGGCAGCCGCGTTCTCTTGGTTATGTCCTCCGGGCAAAGGCAATTGCATTCTTTTGTCTAAGAACACTCTATAATCAACGACTTTTGCTTTCGTGGCGATTACCACTGCTCTGATTTCAGGATGCTGGGCTGGAACGATGAGGTAGCCGCTCCGGGGTACCTTCGCCGCAAGCTGTGCAAAAGCCGACTGTATATCGCCTGCATCTTTATAGTAATCCAGATGGTCCACTCCAATATTGGTAATCACGAGAATACTTGGCGCAAGCTCTAAGAAAGACCGCTGGTACTCATCCGCTTCCACCACCAAATACTTGCTCTTGCCAGCAATAAAATTACTGTTCTGGCCTTTTAAGAGGCTGCCCACGATAACCGTCGGATCAAGTTTCGCATCGGTAAAAACTTTCGCGACCATAGCGGTAGTGGTCGTCTTACCGTGGGTACCGGCAATGGCAATGGTGTATTTCCCTCGCGAGACAAGACCCAGCGCTTCGGGATAGGAAAGTAGAGGAATTGAAAGTGCTTTTAACCTTCGTAAAAACATCGGGTTGCGCTGTGAGAGGGCACGCGAGTAGATAACAAGATCAGTGTTCTTCGGAATTCTTTTTACATCCTGCCCGATCAAAACCTGAATACCCTTTTTTTTCAATTCCACTATGACTGGCGAATCAGAACTATCCTGACCGCTTACCTCTTTTCCTTCACTCTGAAATAGCCGCGCCAAAGCAGACACACCAATCCCGCCAATCCCAAGAATATGGACATTCTTGACCTTTTCGAGTTCTTCGGACTTCATCATAGATTGAGTATAGCTAAAAACTATCCGTGAGCAACATGCTTAAGGTCTAATCTTTTATAGGCAGTAAATAGCCGCATGAGCTCATCCAGACGAAATTTATGAGGCAAAGGCGGGGTAATCTTGGTCTGCCCATTGTGCCTCCACAATCTCAAATCCATCAACTTTGAAAGTGGGAATTGCAACCGCCGCGTAAAAAACTTCTACAGTATCACGTTTATATTGAGACGTATTTTTATACTCACCAATCTTACGTACATTCTCAACAAGAATGCCAACCTCTTCTTGCACTTCTCTACGAGCTGCTTCCTCAAAAGATTCTCCTCTTTTGACGCCTCCACCGGGGATAGTCCAGCCTTTATGCGCATACCCGAGTCGAACAAATAAGACATGCCCGTTGCATTCAAGCACACACTTCACACCCCGAGTATCAGGACGAAAAAGAAACCAGTACACCCTTTGTACAGGATTAACAATAGTGTATAAAATTCGCTTTATAAAAATAACTACCTTTTTCAATTTAATTCTGCTAGCAGTACATTAAACTGCTCTCCCCTGTCGTATTCATTTTTGAACATCCCAAATGACGCAAAAGCGGGACTGAACAAAACTACATCACCTTTTGTCGCAAAACCTTTAGCCTTTTGTAGAGCTTCATCTAGACTTTTTGCTTCAGTAGTTATTGCTAGCTCTGGGTACGATGCTTTTAATTGCTCCGTTCCTGAACCAGCTAAAAGTACTACTGCTTTACAGTGCTGTGGAATTTCAGCTACTAAGCCCGACATATCCAGACCCTTATCCGCACCGCCCATAATAAGTACGACATTTTTATCGCGACTGACAGCGCGAAGGCCTGCGAGTGTTGCAGTTGGAGTCGTCGCATTCGTGTCGTTGTAATAAGAAATGTCATTAATCACGCGCTTAAGCTCCAAACGTCCCGGTAGCCCCTTAAACTCTTTAAGCGTAGATTGAATTAACTGTTGCTCAATCCCAAGAATACCCCCAACAGCAAGTGCACATGCAGCATTCAAACGACTATGTTCTCCAGGTAGATGTACCAGAAAATCTTTGGGCACGTCAGCTACATGCGCTACATGAAGCTGCCCCTTTCCCCATGTAAATTTCTCCGCAATATCTTCCCCCACAACCAAATGATCTTGCACATTCTGATACTTAAAAATATTCGCCTTATCATCAAAATAGGCTTCCATATCATCTTTGTAATAATTCATATGGTCCGGCAAAAATGTGGTGAACACAGAAATATGTGGGCTCATTTTTGCATCACCAAATCCTTGCAATTGCCATGAGTCCAGTTCCAAGACCATCGTGTCGCCTTCCTGAATTTTTTCCAGAAGCGGAAGTGTCGCGGTATCTTTAATATTTCCTGCCAAAAACACGCGCTTACCTGCCGCTTTGAGAATTTCGTAAATCAAGGCCACGGTCGTTGACTTGCCGCGTGTACCTGTTATCCCAATGGTAGTAATTGCTGGAGCAAGTTTTACAAAAAGCGACGCATCCATTTCTATAGCAATTCCGTTCTTCCTCGCCTCCGCAACAAACGGTGAATCAAGTGGCACACCTGCCGCTTTAAGTATAAAATCTCTCCCACGAAAATCTGCTAAATCGTGCCCACCGAGCCGATAGGAAATATTTGAAAAACCCTTGAGACGCGCAAGCGATGACGCCAGTTGCTCTTTGGTTTTGAGATCAGTCACAATCAGCTCCGTGCCGTGCCGTGCCAAAAATTCAGCATCACCGACACCTCGCCCCAAAAGGCCTAAACCTAAAAGCGTTACTTTCTTATCTTTAAAATAGTTCTTATAATCCATAGCTTTTAGGTTTGGGTGGGAAAGGGTCGGGAAACGGGAGTTTCCCGTGTCGGAGAGCAGCGAGTCGGCGAGTGTTGAGAACCGTGGGTTCTCAAGGAGGCATACGAAGTACATGCCGACCCGAGGCCTAGAAGCGTTACCTTTTTACCTTTGAAAAATTGTTTGTAATCCATCCCGTTAGAAGCAGGAAACGGAACAGCCGTTTCTGCTTGAAGTTATATGAGCAATAATTGACCTATACATATATTGTATACAAAAAATCCCGATTCCTTTTCCGCAGCTTCTAACGGGATCCACAGTGGCATAGTACCAAAAAAAAGCGGCTCGGAAAACTTTCGTTTTCCGAGCCGTGTGCTTGTCTGCTGTGGTCTTAGGCTTCCTCCGCGACCAGCTCCACCGGTTTGGGAGTCGTCGTTCCGGCCCGTTGGCCAGCAGCGCCACGAGCCAGTGCTTCCAGCTCCGTGTCTAAGGATGAGGAGGTTTCCTCCACCGCTTCCGTAACAACAACGTCTGTTTGCTCCGGTGCCGGTGTGGGTGTAATTACCGTCTCTGCTTTCGCCGTGTGCTCCTTTGCAGGAGAGGCGTCAGCAGGGATGTTCCGCACCCGTTTCCAAGTAGCAACCTCTTTGGGATGGAACGCATGAAGCGCAACGTCAATGAGTGCCTGCGAGCTAATGCCCGTCGGCTCCACATTGGGATGCGTGAGCGAGCCGTTCATCATCTGTCCGGCGCGACGGAAGTAGTACCACTGTGGCACCGCCTCCAAAACTCCCTCCTGACCGAGGTCAGCCCACTTCAGTGCCACCGTCGGCTTGCCGTCTTTATTCTTCGGCAGTTCAAGCCACCGGATCATGCGGACAAGTTCCGTAAGATCCAGCGGAAGGCGATTGTCCAGGAAAAACCCGGCGCCGCCCCTGCTGTTGCGAATGATGGTAACGGTCGCCCCTCCGGCTTTCTCATGCCGTGAAGCACGAATGGCGCGCGGATTGTCGGTGTTGAGTAGGAGAATCCGAATCCTGAACATCCTCCCCTTCGCGAACGCGAGGGTTTGGACCCGATTTGTCGCTTTCTTGCACTCCTCAACCAGCTCCCAGAACTTGAGGCTGTCGGCGTAGAGGCTCGTCAGGGCGAACTGGATGTGGTCAACCACATCAGCGATCCCAGTCCGGTACAAACAGCGGGTGATGAAGGAGAGTTCCGTAATCTCCTCCTGGCGCTGCATGCTTTCCTTGACCAGTTGCTCCAATTTCCGTCGCGCCCGATCATCAGGGAACGCACCTTTTTTCAGCAGATCATCGAAGATCTGTTGAAGCGGTTTTTCACCCGGAACTTTCGCGAACTGAACGGATAACTGGGTGTGAATGGCGTTCAAGATTTCGGTCGCCCACTTCCACACCTGTTCGTTGCTCATACCGCGCGCATGAGCCATCTTGATGAGCTCGGCCAGCTCGGTTGATTTGACACCAGCCTCGCTGTCACAGCGCAGGATGACCTTGGCAAGGACATCGAGCTCAGGCTCGCACAACTGCAGGTATTTGTGCACCAGTGTAGTGGTGCATTCTCCCCCAATGCGCTTGCCGTCTTTGTCCTTGTCATTGAACCGAGTGCCGGGCACACAGCCAATGGGCAAGATCTGTGACTGATCATGCCAGAGGTCGGACCGAGGTTTCATACCCTCGGTGAACCTGACGCCCGCTTTGTCAATTCCGGGGAAGCATTCACTGCCCCGAATGTGAAGAACGCGTGCGGCCTCCACCTCGTCGAGATGAAATCCCGTATGGGTGAAGATTGTATGGATCGGAATAACTGCCTGCTGTTGTTGCATTTTCTGCCTTTCGGTATGGGGCGATAGGCCCCGTTGTTTTTGATTTAGGAAATAGGCACCCTCATTTGTTAAAGAGCCACCTGCTAAAATGGTATCATACATTGTGATTTTTGTAAAGCCCTTTTTAAGGCCTTATTTAAAGGGGTTTTTGGTATGAAAAAAGCCGACACCAGAGGTGTCGGCTTGCTACAAATATAGGAACTCCGTAATTGAGCGTTAAGCGCTACCCTGCTGGCCCGCGAGCGGCCAGCATGATTTCCTTCAGTTTCGCCCAATTTGCTTTGACGTTGCGCTCAATGTTGCCTGCACTAAAGTCAGCGGCAACCGCCGGATCGTCTTGCTCGTACTCCAGAAGCGGTTTGCGAATGGCACTCACAACTGGAAGCGAGAACCCCGCATACATACCGGCTTTTGGCACATATATGCTATCCACAATTGGTGAGCGATTGAGACCCGAACAGAGGGCGACAACCTTTGCTCCCGTCTTGCCGATTTCGTTCAATATGTCATCCGTGTTTTGGAAATTGTTATGCACATCGTCACAAACAATCACCGGCTCGCCAGCCGAAAGCTCAAAGCGCTTGAAAACCAAGTCATACTCCTCCTTGATCGCCCCTGCCGGCGTCGGCCGCTTGACCTTGGCCGGATAGACGAATCGTTTCTTACAAACAAGAGCGACCATCTGCCCTAAACTTCTGCCACCGTCGGGGATACCGATAAGTGTGGATGCGTGAGCAACCACTCCGGCATTACTGAATATCTTTGGCATCAGTAGCTCCGCAAAATAGTGAACTACCAGAGGATATTCCTCAATCCGTGCGAAGTTGAAGTAGACATCGCCGACCAGGTTGCGCCCCTTTGCGTCTTTGCCGGCGTATGGGACCAATGGTCCCAAGCGCTTACCCGAAGCGTCTTTTGGACATTCATACAGTGCGTTACACCGCATGGCAAGCTCCCACGGATCGTCTCCCGCCTTCGGGATAATAGGTGACCAATTGTTCATACCGTTACCACTCCTTTCTGTTTTTCCGCAAGCGTTTGTGCGATGCGGATATTGAGGGCTTGCGCCGCTTCACGTGGGTTGGCATATCCTTTGTGCTCTGTGATCTCCCGTCCGATGACGAGCCAATCAGCACCATTGCGGATTGCTTCTTCCTGCGTATCCACGTTTTTCTGGTCGTGTTTGTCTGCACCAGGTGAACGTGTCCCCGGCACCACCTTGATGATTTTCTCAAGTGCCAGCTCTGGGTACTTCTCTCGTTGATAATACTTTGCGAGAAAAGCGAGTTCTTTGGGAGAACAAACGATTCCATGACACCCTGCATACGCGGCCATTCGTGCCCAGTAGAGAACTTTGGCATTTCGCGAAGTACCAAATTCAAGCTCCACATTTTCCGTGTCAATGCTCGTTAGAGCCGTGACTGCGAGAACGATGAAACCTCCACTTTTACTTGCTTCCACCACCGCCATCATTCCCTCAACAGTAGAGTTCGCATGCACATTGACCATAGAAACACCGCAGGTTGCCCGAGCGGTTTTCGCCATGGTTTCTGGGATATCATCCCATTTCCCATCCCAAAAAATGTCCAGACCCCTGTCGTGCGCATGTATTGCAACACGGCCAGCAAGTTGAGCGTTGATGAGCTCCTGCCCTACCTTCACGACCTGGACTTCATCATCAACCTCGTCCATTAAACTAACCGCTTTTTCAATACTGTTTACATCAAGCGCTAAAATAATGCGCTTCGTGTTGTGTACGCTAATACTCATAAACGTTCCTATATTTGATTGTTTAAGAACAAAGAAAGCACCGCGTGCTTTCTGGTACCTCACACGAGGTTCCACTGCCCATACTATGTATTGAAAGAGAAAAAGCAAGCTTTTGCTTGCTTCAAAAATGTATTTACTTTTTGCCGAAGAAGGGATTTGAACCCTTATGAGGTTGCCCTCACTGCGCCCTGAACGCAGCGCGTCTGCCAATTTCGCCACTTCGGCGTGATTCGATTGTATGTAAATACGCCAATTCCTTGCCCCGTAGCAATTCGCATTCAGCGAATTGCTACGGGGCGCCACATGCCAATCTAATTACACAACCTACTTAGTATGACACTTACAAATGTTTCTTGAATTCTGTCTCTATGTCATCAATCTGCTTTGGACTGAAGGTGTGGTCGTTTTTATGTTCACGTAACCACGTGACCCCACGATCTACCTCCTTCGCATCAATACCTGAATGCGACGCTCCTGACTCGTGCATATCTCCACCAAAATAACCTTCCAACTGATCAAGCTCTTTGTGTGAGAACCCATTGCCATACAATGACTGGCGAACCTTCTGGTGGAATTCTTGCTTTGTCACCCGCGGTTTTGAATCTCCAAAATCAAATAGTCCCATGAATAATTTCTTAAATGATTAATAAGGACATTGGTGCAAGTGGAAGGACTCGAACCTTCGACCTCCCCATTATCAGTGGGGTGCTCTAAACCACCTGAGCTACACTTGCATTTTGCTAGGCAAATATAGCAAAAATGAGCCCGTACAGCAACAAAAAAGCGCCGAAGGGTTTACCTTCGGCGCCCGTGACCCCTACGTGTCCTGTCGGCAAATTATTTCCCGCGGTGCGAAGGCACGATGCCGTAGAAGGCATCCGCCTTCTTTTCGGCCTGAGCCTCGGCGTATTTCTGGCCGAAGACAAGGACCACAAGCAAGGCGATCACCAGAGTGATCACGAGCCCAAGGAACTCCTTAGTAAAGACTTTTCCCTTCGACTTGACGTTGAAGAGATTGGCCATATCAACCGGGACCGGCTTAATATCCAGAACAGTAGGATCTTTTTTCATAGGTTTAGGTTTGAGTTTTAGTGTGAACGTCCACCTGCAATACTAGCATGCAAAAAGTGTAAAGTCAACAGGCCACAGAAAAACCACCCCTAGGGGGCGGTTTTTCTTTTTACTATTCTCTATTTTGTTCCGTTCATACCGGTCTTTCCCGGCTGTCCATCCATTTATTTAGGAGGGCGGATTACCCTCACAGCTCTGCCGAAGCAGAGATCAACCTTATCAGTCCCCTACTGCATTACTGCGCAGGGTAACAATGATCCTTGAAATATTCCACGAGCAGCTTCCGCTACCCGTGCCTTGTTCATGTATCTCCCCAGGTTTCCTTGGGGCATGGACTATATCTTCATCCAGATATTCAATTCTGGAGCCAACGTTTTATAGCAAGATTTATCACTGCTATCCCTCTGCTCTCACAGAGAAGTCTCTACGGGGCTAAGGAGAGTCACATATTCAACCGAGTTTATATTTCATGTCTTCTAAAATGTAAGGTTTGATTAAGTTTCTTAACTTCAGCCTAGAATCTTTTCTCCAAATCGCAAGTCGCGGTTTGTTATGATTTCTCTCGATGACAGATTTAATTCCGTGTAAATCTTCTAAAGCTTTTGCTAATAACTTATTCTCTTCCCAATCGAAGGATTGGGAATTTATGTGGTAACCACACAACTTTCCATTTCGTATAACAGCATTGCCGTCATCCATAAACCACACTGCAATTATCAGAGGGTTTTGGAGATAGTCCACAATACTCTTCGGGACTATCTTTCTTTTTTCTTCGTAGAAAACATTTCGTAATTTAGTTAATTCGGGATGACTAATGGTACGAATTGTTAAAGAATTATTTCTTTCGTAGAAGCGTGGTTTAGTTAATATCCACTTTTTTAATTTTTTGTATTTCCACTGTAAGTAATTCTTTGCATCAATAGAATGACTGATGATCATTCTAAAATTGGTCTTTGACCAATTTTCGCACAAACATCCATCTCCTAAAATATTTCCTACTAAGATGGCAACCTGCTCTTCATCAAAGAGTTGTGTTTTCAATTCTCTGATTTCAGTTGAATAGGTGACTCTCCCAGCTTCCCTCGGTATTACCTTCATGCCTTCATTTTATCATACATGAAGAGGAGGGCTTCACCGATTTCAGTTGGATTTTTCCGTCAAGTTACCTTGACGGGTCGCAAAAACTATTACATAGTTTGACGACTTACTCCCTGTCACTGAGCTTACCTTCGGCCCACAAAAGTGAGACTTCGGGTACTCCCAGCTCCCTTGAGTTGACGGGCGGTATTTGATGTGTTATAATATTACTATTATAATTCTCTTCAACACGGGGCAAGCGGTTTTCCCGCACCCTCGCGTTTTTCAAAGGTAGCTTACTCGATTTTTTTATCGAATTCACTTACCGTGCCATGATAAGTTTTAGCTTTCTTCCCGAGAGCTCGAAGCCGATCGCGAAGTTTTACAATTTTGTTAAATCCCTCATCCGACAAATGTTCCTTGGCACAAACCATCAGAACTATTTGTTTGAAAAGCAGATAAGATTTTTTCTTTTTCGCCTGTAGAGGATTTTTATCTAGAAATGGAAATAAATATTCCTTCAGGTCCCAAATGCTGGTAATTTTATACTTTGCATGCGGATACCATCCGTATCGCTCGTACGAGCAATCATAAATTCTCCCTATTCCGATAGACACAAGTATGCGTTCTAAAATTTCTTGATCGTCTTTCCGTAATTCTATTTCAAATTCCGGACGGACTTCGAAACCTCGACGTAAAGTCTTGTGCTTACCAATACTAATCGAAAAAGATCCTTCTCCATCAATAAATCCCGCGACATAGTGAGGATCTAACTTTTTCCTTTGAATTTGTTCCTTCCCAATAGGAAGTTGTAGCTTGGGGTTAAACCGAGCATCTTTTCTATTGGTACTACGAACTCTGCTGACTTCTTGCATATCATAATTATATCATGACTAATACAATTTCTCGGTGTGTATAACACAACGAGGAAAATGCAAGATCTCCCACGGTAACCGAATACACTATTTTCTCTCATCTCGATGCCACGATACGCATAACAGTTTTTGAAACACAGTAGGCTTCTCCATGTACTCGCAGGATAACCTCTGTTGTGCGCCATAACTGGCATTCAAGCTAAGAAATGCTACCTCCGACGCTTCGGTCGGAGTCCCGACTTTACGTCGGGATTTACCCCTTCATTCCGACCCCTCACGGCGTCGGAACTGGTATTTCGCTTCAAGACACTGTGAATTGCCTTGGTTGGATTTCCTGCCTGCCGAAGCCTCGGCGTAGGCAGGTCCAGCTGTAATTTTTGGGGTCAAGATAATTCTTGACAAAATGAAAGCAAGTAGTATTGTCTGCCTAGAACTCACCCAAAACAAAAGAAAATGCTATGAAACTGCTTCTTCTCGTGTTCTTTGTCTGCTTAATTCCCCCTCTTTTGATTTTAGGAGGCACACTGGTGGGCCTTGAAGAGAGGATAATGCGATGGGAACCGTACCTGACATTGGCGTGGGCCATCTCAATTCCTCTTTTCATGTCTAGCCTTCTCACGTTTGCAACATTCTGCAAACGACCAGAGGATTACTGCCTTTGATTATCTGGAGTTTCCCAAGCTGCAGTTTCTTACTGCAGCTTTTTCTTTTCCCAAAAATTACAGCTGAATCACCAACTAGCGTACTCGATCGCATGGCGACCCGAGTACAAGACTTGAGAACGTATTCACCGCGGCGTTGCTGATCCGCGATTACTAGCGATTCCGGCTTCAAGAGGTCGAGTTGCAGACCTCTATCCGAACTGGCGCCGCTTTTCTAAGGATTGGCTCGGCCTTTTTCGGCGTCGCATCCCGTTGTAGCGGCGATTGTATCACGTGTGTAGCCCAGGGCATCAGAGGGCCATGCTGATTTGGCGTCATCCTCACCTTCCTCTCCCGTGAGGGAGCAGTCTCGCCAGACATATATAACTGGCAACGAGGGTTGCGTTCGTTACCCCACTTAAGGGAACAGCTCAAACCACGAACTGACGACTGTGTCAAGTCCATTATTACTAATGGCACGGACTATACCTTCACCCCACATTATGGGGGTCGGCGTGTTATGGAATCTGTAACAATTCCATCTTGCCCCTCTCTGATAAAGGGCAAAGTCTCTACGGGGAACAAATACTACTTTCTGCGTCTAAGCGAAAATTCTGAAATTCCGTTTAGAAATTTTTGTGCATCGAAACGTGATACATACAAGACGAAAGTTCTTGCTTTCGAATATGTATACACTTTCGGAACTATACCGATACGTGTCAGTAACCGAGCATCTCGATTTGCTTCTTCATTGCCGCTATAGGCTATTCGTAAGTCACTACGATCGTCTGCAGCCACGCTTCCATCACCATCGAATCTTCCAGCGAAATAGGCAAATATAGAATGCTGATTCAGAAATCGCCCTGGGTTTTCACGAGCGACTCTAAAATATCTCAGGAACGGTCTGCTATTTACATACAACTGATATGCTGGCCTTGTCGCCTTTTTCGAATAGTAATGTTCTGGAGATTCTCCTCGGGAATAAATCCTCATTTTTAACCTCTCTTGAGGAAAAAATTTCAAGAGAAATCTCCTGAACTCATCTATCAGAATATGGTTAACATTCGTTAAACCAATACTCGAGGTTCTATGATAGCCGTCAGCACACCATAATCCAAAAGCATAGGCATTGTTTTGTTCTTTCAAATCGCAGAAAGTAGTATTTGTTCTTCCCACGGTATTACCCATCATGCAATTTTATCACATCTATGGGCTTCACCGTTATGAGCCGATGTTGCAATGGCAATTACTCGCCAAAGGGTCGTCGTTTAAACAACCATGCAGCACCTGTCTAACTGCCCTTGTGAGGCGTCAAAAGTTTCCTAATGACTTCAGTTAGATTTCAAGCCCTGGTAAGGTTTTTCGTTTACCATCGAATTGAACCACATGATCCACCGCTTGTGCAAGTCCCCGTCTATTCCTTTGAGTTTTAACCTTGCGGTCGTACTCCCCAGGCGCTTCTCTTAACGCGTTAGCTTCGCCTCTCAGAGGGTCGATACTCCGAAAAGCTAGAGAAGATCGTTTAGGGCGTGGACTACTGGGGTTGAAAATGTTACTCCATCTTTACGATAGGGTGAGGACATTTCTGCCTCGCTCTTCATGTCGCCATGAAGTCCGGACTATATCTTTATCTGTAGCAATTCCATCTAGCTCGTTTCTTTTCGTATTCTGCCATAACGACAGAACGCGAGAAACGGCTCAATTGAAGGACTTCAGATATCCAGCGTTGTTGAAATTGAGGATCTTTGTAGAGTAGAATGGCTTTTTTGAGCATACTCGCAACGGGGACGTAAGGAAGGATGATTCGCAAAAACTTTTTCAGTTCTTCCTGCGAACGAATCCAAATTCTCCAATACTCATCCCGTGTTCCGTCTCGCTTGCGCCCGACAGGCGCCACAACGGTCCGTACGTTCCAAACCACTCCAAGATAGCGAGCAAGTATTCTGACTGACGCTTCACCAAAGCCGTCTGTGCAAAACACTCCTTTTCTGCCTCCATAGCTAATAAGTGAACCGTCATCGCACCACCACACGGCGAGCGACAGCTGGGTCATTTGATTTAACCATTTGCGCCTTATGCGCAAGACATTGTGCTTATAGGCCAGATGATGTAGTTCGGTCAATGCTGGAGTTCTCTTGCTCATGAACCTCCATTTTGGCTTCGTACTATATCCATCTGCCTTCTGCACACTCACGCTATTATCTCCTGCTATCTCTTTTAGCGCATTCGCTTTCCATAAGAGATAGTCTTTTTGAGTTTCCGAATGACGAATTTGTAAATTCGCATTGGAATACTCGCTTTGAATCTTGAGCGATCCATCTCCAAGGATTGAACCCAGAATAATGGCTCGC
>Ga0209542_10000238_pt1 | contig 136201 bp, 141 predicted proteins | sample RifCSPhighO2_01_FD_184028 | JGI IMG/M metagenome (GOLD analysis project Ga0209542, IMG submission 184028) | Soil microbial communities from Rifle, Colorado - Rifle CSP2_plank highO2_0.1 (SPAdes) (version 2) | ecosystem: Environmental > Terrestrial > Deep subsurface > Rock core/Sediment ... | reverse complement strand
ATTCATTTTTACAAAAAAACAGCATGTTCAACAATAGGTGAACTATGTGAAAATGGTTTAGATCCAGAAATAAATGCTGCAAAAAGTATATCTGGAAAATTAACATCTATTGTAGCCGCTCCTTATGCAAACCCGCCTGCTTCTGGTGTTTATTTTGTATATGAATCACTTCATCATAACGGATTTATCCCGCAAGCATATGCAGCAGAAGGTATTGGTTTTGCAAGCATGCAATCACTTCTCCCAGCCTGGAAACAGTTCAGAAATGTTTCATATTTAATACTTATTTTAGTGATTATTGCAATAGGCTTTATGATTATGTTTCGTATGAAACTTAATCCGCAGACTGTTATATCTATAGAAAGCGCACTCCCACGCATCGTGATCACCATGATACTTATAGGTTTTTCTTTTGCTATTGCAGGTTTTCTTATTGATCTGATGTATATACTTATGGCAATGTTACTTTCAATATTTTCTAATTTACTCAATATTGACGTAGGAGATCTTTATGGTAAATATCTTAAAGCTGGTCCTGATGATATTTTCAATCTAGTTACAGGAGACGCTACAGGCAGTAACATCAAAGTAACTAATATTTTCTGGGATCTTCCTAATGCTCTTTTAGGACTTTTTGGTCCAATGATAAATCTTCCTGCAAGACTCATTGGATCTCTCGTGTTATCCTATAAGATGCTCCCATGGGTAAATAATACTCTCATCCCTGGTATTAAAGATATGGTTGATTTGGATATTGGAGGACAAGCCGGAATTGTTGTGGTAGAAGGAAATGCTGAAGCTGACGGTTTTATAAAAGGCCTCATACATACATTTGCACTCAACCCTATAGTATCTATAATATTCTTTTCATTAGGCGCCACGTTGTTCATTCCATTGATTATTGGATTTATAATCTTTATAACTGTTATTTTTTTGTTCTTTCGTATAATTCTCATGCTGTTTAAGTCTTATATTAAAATAATCGTATATATTATTTTAGCTCCTCTTATCATCCTTATTGAAGCTATACCTGGAAAAGCTTCCTTTACAGCTTGGTTTAAAAATTTGTTTGTGGAACTTTTGACATTTCCCCTGTTTATTGCAATATTTTTTATTGGACTCACTATCATGCAAAGCGCAAATTCAGATACCATCCTTAAATTGCCATTCTTTTTTGGTGTTGATTCACAGTCTTTTAGTATTATTATTGGTATGGCATTTTTGTTTATGATTCCTGATCTCGTCATGATGGCAAAGAAACTTCTTGTTCCGCAACCTATCCCAATGCCTGACACCGGGCCAGGAGTATTCTTTGGAGGTATTACAACTGCTGGAGGTGCTGGATTAAGTAAACTCACACAAACTGCTACACTTGGACATTATGTGGCACCTGTTGGTCAATTTCTTGGTAATTTACCTGGGCCTGTTGGTAAACTATTTGCACCTCCAGGAAAGAAGGAGCCTTCGTCATAGTAGAACTACGAAGCACCAAATCCGGGTAACCCCAGAACATCTACACCTATCAATCGCAGTATAAATACTGAGAACAGTATTAATATAAGCCCTATTATGCAAGACGTTAACATTTCTCGGGCTGCCTGAATCTTTTCCGGATTGCCTTTAGATATTTGCATACGAATGGCTGAAAATATGATACATAATAAGGCTATAGCGCCAGCAAAACCTAGCCCGTATATAAAGATAAATTGGGAGATAAATGTTTCTGTATTTAAAGGTATACATCCAAGTCCACTATAATAGCTTCCACTTGCTGCACAATCCATACAATCACTTCTTGCCTCTTCGAGCTGTTGTCTTCTTTCAGCTGTTATTGTGCTGCCATATTTAGCAGGATCGATATAGTCCTCACAAAGCTCTACCATTTTAGGGATCACTGGTTCAGTGTCGTTAAATTCACAAATACAAGATGACCCGCTACCTTGCGGATACGCACCCTGTACGCATTGTTGAGCATATTTAGAGCGAATATCTCCAATTTGTTGCTCAATTTGATTTTTAGTACTAAACACATCTCCAATAATAGGAATAACACTTAAAATACTTTCCCCTGGAATATGTGGAAATACGGGACCACTTCCAGTACTACAACATGCATTTTTACCTGGCTCGTCTGGAACGCCACAATTTAAACCAAGCATTTCAGGTTCGGTCTGAGCAAAAGATGGAATTGGAGTAAAAAAAAGGCCAATAATAACTATCCCTATAAGCGATACGAGATAAAGAAACTTTCGCATATATTTACTATACCACATTACCATTATCGCCCTTCTGACTCTTTATTCTTTTGCGATGCGGAGTATGCAAGTGCAAGCATAACGACAAGAGCAATAACAAATGCGAGAGGTATAAATGTTTCTATAAATCTATCTGGCATGGTAATACCTGTTTCTCTTCTGATCTGATCACCATTCCATTTCGCTCTTTTCCATGTGGGTTTTGGAACAGTGCGACTACCTAAAAGAGTATTTGCTATAGCTCCAAGCGGTCTCCCAATGATTGGTTTGCTTGAAATACTATCAAGGGTCTGTTTTAATTTCTTTTGCGAGTCTGTTAACGATTCATCACCATGTTGAATTGTTTCATTCCATGCAATATGGCCATTACTGATAAGATAATTCATGAGTGCGACAACATCGTCAGTATCTAGTTCTGTTATGGGGCGTTCGAGTGTATTCTCAAAAAATCTTCCCATGTGTGTAGCTGATTTCCCATGCATTCGTCTATCCCATCCCGCAACAGCATCCCCGAGTAGTTTGACTCTATATGGACGAGCTTTTGCTAGAAGCTTTTCAAGAAAGATACACATTCGCACATAATATTCATCTCCGTAATCCTGGTCCATTCTGGCAAGTGGATCTTTCATTTCAATCAGAGTTTTCAATAAATACTCTTTGGCAAGAGCTTCTATTTCTCCCTTATTCGTGGCGTGGCCTATGACGAAATGCGGAATTCCTTCATTAACCAGTGCTTTTACTCCCGGTACATATTTCTGAACAAAATCGTTTGTTTCCCCGGTAAATCGTGCAACAACTGATCCTCCAGCCTGAGTTATCAAAAATTCACTATAATCTATATGGCTTCCATTTAAATCTCTTTCAAAATCTTCAATTCCCAATTTAAGATAATGTGCAAACCGTCTTGATAACGTAGTTCTCTCATTACTTTTATTGCGAGCCCTACGAATTTTATCAATTCCAAAATTTCTTCTTTCTCCTGTTAAGTTTTTTTCACCTTTAACTCTTCTTGCTTGCAAAAACTCATTTTGATCTTGGCTTCCCCTCAATCTTGCAAAGAATCCTTGAAGGGATGATTCAAATTCCTCAAACGAAATATTAAATTTCTCAGTCTGATCCGACCCGCTAACCTCTATAGTGGGCGTGTATTTCATATATCTTTTATGAAGTTCCACCAATGCAGTCCTCATGCGAGGGGATGTAAAATGCGCCCACTCAAGCGTGTAATTTGGATTTGTCCTTCTATTTTGTTCCCACATCTCACGCTCAACGAGTTCTACCGCAGACATCATAAGTGGAAACGCTTCTTTCTCAATCATGTATGTAGGTACTCGATTCAATCGCTGATAAAGAAACCCATGAAGTTCTTCCTGCAGAGTCATTTCTGATTCTGGCGTGAATAATCTCCTATCAATCTTTACAAACATTGAAGGATATGCCCTTCGAATAAAATCGTAAATCTCAACCTGATAAAGAGATTCATGTATCGCTCCTTTGTATTCTGCATATTCTGCTAATAATTTCTTTTGCGCGCCTGATGGTCTCCTATGATGTTTCAATACTTCATCAAGAGCGCTCTTCTGAGTTTGCAACTGTTTAAATCTTTCAATAAAAGCCCGAAAATCTCCAATATTATGTTTCCTCATTACGCTCGTTATTGCTGTATCACCATATTGCACAGAGCGAGATAAAATATAAGCAAGCATACTATCATCTACTTTTTCTTTTAACTGGTCATTAATAAAACGTCTTAAAAAGTGTGGTCCGAGAAGACGTAAATTATCAAGTGTACGATTAATATTAAGTACACGTTCACCACGTATTTCTTCCCATACATAATGAGCATCATATTGCGCGGTTCTCCAACCGTCTCGAGTTAAAATACCAAGAACCCTAGCTCGGAAAAAATCACCCATAGCTACATACTTTTCATGAAAATCGAGAAGTTCATCAGAAGCCCCATCAAAGAATCCTCGTTCGAATTCCCCTTTATAAAAGTGTGCTCTTGAATGGTGATACGGATCTTCCCAAGGATTAGGTGGATTGTCTAAGTCTCGATGCTGAAATGCATAACGGATATCTTCATAGTGTCCGGGAACTCCAAACCTTTCAAGCAAAAGATCAACGTCAAGCTCAGTAATCATTTTCTCAACACCACGGTGGAAAGGAGCAGTATAGAGAGTTCTTAATGTATGAAATTCTCTTCTTTCTGCGCTTTCTTTCACTTCTTTTCTCCATGATACGACAAGATGTGATGTCAATAATTGTTCCCAGAACTCCATTGTCGCACCTTTAGCAATACCGCTTGCCATACGAATACGTCTTTTCATTTTTCTCTCCCACGCAAGCGAACTCGTTTCGCGTTCTACCCTTGCAACTTCATCCTCTCCTTTTTCCTCTGCTTGAGCAAGCATTTTTGATCGCAGGTGTGCCATGAATTTAATCCATGCTTTTTCTTGAATTTCATCTAAGTTGGTAATCTCATCTACCCTACCAAATTCAGATGTAATAATTCTGTTTTCACGAGCAAGTTCATCTTCTAGTGCTTCGACATAAAAACTATACGCAATGTGCATGTCTTGATTTTCCGTAAAAATTCTATCAAGATGGGACGTATTAAGTTTTTCGCAATATAATGCAAGTTTCTCAAATCCAAGTCCAAGGTAAGTAATAACCTCAGCGTTGTGAAGATATTCAGTATCCTCTTTTAAGTTTATTAAATTTTTGCTAAGTATATCTCCAATAGCCTCACCGACTCCCATAGTAACAGTAGCTCGTCTGGCTCGTCTTTCTTTTCCACCAATAAATCGGTTTCCTTGATCTGCAATTTGATTAGGGTTATTGACAAGGACAATTTGTGGTATCTTTGCATTTTTTCTGAGTAAAGCCAAAACGTGTTCATTGTCACCGCTATAATTTGAAAGTTTTTCACCTAAATCTCGTACATGTCGTATAAGTATTCTATAAAAATGATTCTCATACATGCGGTCAAAAGCTACATCGAAAAATTCAAGAGGATTGGCATCAATACCGCTAAAAACACTCTCAAGCACATCTCTCGCATCTTCCTGAAATCGTTCCCACCACTCATCCTCTGGATATTGAGATAACCATTCTGCTAAAGCTTCAGGACTTTGAAGTGCAGCCAAAACTTGGTGCTGTCTTTCTGTAAAAATCATGCCTGATCTTACTGCAGCATACTGCAGATTTCCCTCTTCTCTTATTGAGCGTTGTTCCGGTCGAGCATCTCGTGCCTCCATCTTATCAAGCACTCTCGTCAAAAGCTCAAAACCCCTACCTTGTTTAATTAATCTTTCTTCTTCATCTGCTGTTTCTCCCATTATTTTGTAATACTCGTTTGCTTCTCTTTTAAGCTCAAAAGCTGTACGTTCATCTATATTGCCTCTTCGGACTAAATCAGTCAACCTTACCCTCATTTGTGTAAGATGATTACTCTGCTTGTCTGCTTCTTCAGTAGATCTCGGTAGATTGCCAATAAGGCTTTCGCGAAGATTATCTCTTCTTTTCTCTAAAAGTTCATCTCTCACTCTCGCTCTGTCTTGTGGAGCAATTCGCTGGTCTGCAACAACTCTATCAAGTTCTCGATCAATCTCATCCCTATCGGCCTGACTCAAATTCACACCTTCATTAATGAGGCTGCGTATTACATCTTGATGCGCATTTATTCGTCTATTACTATCAGAAATCAAATGATCAACAAGCTCATGTGCTCTCCTTGACTCTACTACTGGTCCTGGTCGTCTTTCTCCAAGAAGTTCGCCTATGAGGTTTCGTAATCCTTCATTTATATCCTCATAAATATCTGCTTCAATTGCTTTATCCCTCAGCCTACTCAAAATGTGTTTGGCCATTTCTGGATCATCACTTACTCTCGCATATATGTTGGTCATGATATACGTCATATCATCAACGTGATTTTCGCGACGGCCTGCAGACTTTTCAATAAGTGTTGCAATAAGAGGGATTTTCTCTGCATCGAATTCTTCAACATTGTCTATAACATCACGAATAACTTCTTGTAAAGCCGAAGATGGAATGTTACGATATTGTAGTATTAGTTGCTCACTCCCTGGAGCATTGCGCGCTATAGCATGAAGATCTGGACCTACTTCCCTCTTTAATACACTATTTGCAGCACGAGATTCAGGACCAAACTCAGCAAACCACATATCTACACGCCCTCGTGCATCTCGTGCTTTTCTTACAATTCTCTGAGCAAGTCTTTGAAATCTACCACCATGCATGAATTCCTGAATGCCACTTTGGGTACTTACTCTCCGAGGTCTTTCTACAGTTACCGTTGGTACGCCCCTTTCAACAGGTTCTTGCATGTTATTTTCTCGATTTCAACTGATAACTTCCTACACTCGATAGTAAAAAGACTGTCAAAGAACTGGTCTTTAAAAAGCCTATAAGAGATCCACAATTAAGACACGCTGGCTTTGTGATAAAGTATATGATTGAATCAAAAGCTAGAAGTATCGGAAAGGCCAAAAGAATTATGAGAAAGGGTATAACCTTGAAGAATACGTTGTTATTCTTATGTTGAATCTTCATTGTTATACATAACTTATAGTATTGTAACACGAATTTGCCAAATAAGCAAAAAAGTTACACGTTTAGTCAATTGTCATCCCGGACTTGATCCGGGATCTATATAAAATTAATAAAGATCCTGAAACAAAGTTCCTCCGATTTAATCGGAGTTCAGGATGACATGGCTTGTTGCAAACAATAATGCGAAATTCGAGAATACGTTATATATCAGTATACAGAATGTAGCATTTAGAAGTCTACTCCTTCAGGCTTACAACCAAAACTCTTTCTCTACCTTCTCCTTCTGATTGTGACCCAAGAGTATGATAATGATTTGAGATATGCTCATGGATTATCTTGCGTTCATATGGGGAAAACGAAGATAAACGAGCGCTTCTCTTCTCCTCTAATACTCTCTGAGCTACATTATCAGCAATTTTCGTTAAACGCTCTTTTTGCACATCACGATAATCATTTACATCTACAAGCACATCAATCTTTTTCTGAAACTTCTTATACAGCATCGCAGAAATGACTCTTTGGATTGCAGCAAGGGTATGTGCGTGTTTACCAATAAGGAGTGGAGCATCTTCTTCAGTCTGAATGTGGATAGTATAGAGTCCGTCCGCTTCAGAGACAGTGATATCACCGGAGATATTTATTTTACTAAAAAGCTCTTTTGCAAGTTCCGTAACTATTTTTTGTTCTTCCATGGATTTTTGACTTGTGCAATACTAATTAACGAAAATATGTTCCAATAAAGTGCAAGTCCAGCTGGGAGAATATATGAAAAATATCCGATCATAAGTGGAAACATCAATCTCATTTGTTTAGACATCATTTGTTGAAAATCTTCAGGTTTAGATTCATTAGATTTCTCATTTTGTTTAACAGGCTTAATTGCATTTTTTTTCTTAGCAGGTTGTTGTAATGTTATTTGCAAATATTGCAAGCCTGCTGTAACAAGAGGAATCAATAAATAATGATATCCAAATTGTTGAAACTGTGATGGAGGGACACTGAGATCAAAACCAAAAAAATGAGGGTTAAGAGTTGAAATTTTTACGAAATCAAAATATGCTGCGTCATTTACTTGACTAATCACAGTCTTGACACTTTTTCCCTCAAGGAATAATCTGAGGACTTGATAAAGTGCTATGAATATAGGTATTTGAATAATTCCACCCAAACAACCTGATGCTGGATTGAGACCTTTTGTTTGGTAAAGTTTGAGCTGTTCTTGCTGAAGTCGCTGTTTATCGTTTTTGTATTTTTTAGATAATTGATCAAGCTCAGGTTTTATTTCTTCCATCTGCTGAGCCATTTTCATCTGATTTTTGTAAAGAGGATGAAAAATCAATCTGATAGCGGCGGTAATTGCTATAATGGCAAATCCGAATGCTCCAGGAATTCTAAGGAGATTAAATAGAAACAAGAAAACTAAAAGAAGATTAATTGTAGGATGAACGAGTAAAAGATTGAATAATTCTCCCATAAGTGATGAGTTTATACGGTTAATTTCTTACGTCCTTTGAGTCTTCGCCTTTTTATCACAGCTCGACCAGATTTTGTCCTATTTTTAGACATAAAACCAAATCGACGTTTTCTTTTTAATTTTTTAGGCTGATATGTTCGTTTCGGCATTTTCGTATTTGAAATTTGAGATTTGAAAATTGAAAATGTCATGCCGCCGGGATGACACATTATAAACCACTCTCAACTTTCATCTTTCCTTTTTCAACTAAAACTCAATTCTCATGTCGAGAATCGATTTCTCTTCACCATGAAACTCCTTCCAGACCGCTTCTGTTACAAAGGGCATAAATGGATGGAGCATTAGAAGAACCTGCAAATAAACTTCTTCAAGCCCTTCAAGAACTTTAATATTACCAGATCGAACCTCTTCTTTCAACTCTTCAATATAAAAATCTGCAAATCTATGCCAAAGAAATTCAAATAAAGTATCAAATGCAAGCGAAAAATTATATGAATCCATGTTTTTTATTGATTTCTTTTTGAGCTGAAAAAATTCCTTATGAAGATCAGAAAGCTTCTTTTTGGATTTTCCATTCTCCTCTTTCATTTTTCCATTTCTATTCAGATACAGAAACCTTCCCACATTCCATATTTTGTTCGCAAAATTTCGCATACCAACAGCCTTATCTTCTGAGAATGTTATGTCTCCTCCTTCTGTCGTTTGAAATATTAAAGCAGCACGAAGTGCATCGGCACCATACTTATCTAAAACCTCCATTGGATTTACAACATTCCCTTTACTTTTACTCATTTTTCTACCCTGTTTATCACGCACCATACCATGTAGAAAAACATTCTTAAAAGGAACTTTATTCGTAGCAAAATAACCCATCATAATCATGCGAGCCACCCACCAAGGAAGAATTTCATAGCCTGTTTCCATAACTGCGGTAGGATAAAAATAGGTATAAAATTGAGAGTTGAGATTTGAGAGTTGAGAATGATGGTCTTGAGTTAACAGCGTAGCATATGACCACTGCGAAGAAGAAAACCATGTATCAAACGTGTCCTCGTCCTGTACTAATTCTTTGGATTGACACTTGAGGCAGTTCGTAGGTTTTTCACCCGATGTTACCGTCCATTCGTTACATTTTGAGCACCGCCATGCGGGGATTCTTATTCCCCAGACAATCTGCCTCGAAATATTCCAGTCATGAAACTTCTTAAGCCAATCAATGAGTCCCCTCTTAAATCGACGTGGATATATGTTAATTTCCCCTTTTTCAACGAGTTTAATTGCTTGATCCGCCAATGGCCTAACTTTGACAAACCACTGTTCTTTTGGCAAGGGCTCAATAACTCTCCCACATTTATAACAAGTGGGGACACTGTGAGTATATGATTCGTCAATCTTAGTTATTAAGCCTTTCTGTTTGAGATCTTCTACCACTTTCTCCCTCGCCGCAAGAACTTTCAGCCCTTTATAAGGACCAGTAAGCTCATTAAGACGACCGTCGAATCCTATCACTTGTTTAAGGGGGATATTATGCCTTTTGGCCATTTCGTAATCATTGAAATCATGTGCCGGAGTCACTTTGACCACTCCGGTACCAAATTTAGGATCAACTGCTTCATCGGCAATAACTCTTATCTTAAATGTTTCAATCAATCCTGTAACTTCTATCTCTTTGCCTATCCACTTTTTATATCTACGGTCATCAGGATGGACCGCCACAGCGGTATCACCAAATTTCGTTTCTGGCCGCACCGTTGCAAGCTCGAACGGACCATATTTCATATAATAAAGCGGCGCCGTTTCCTCTCGATATATAATTTCTAAATCTGAAAAGGATGTGCCATCGTGAGTACAGAAATTCACAAGCTTAGTATCTCTATAGACTAAGCCTTCATCATGAAGTTTCTTAAAAGTTTCGTAAACAATCTTAACAATATCGTCATCCATAGTAAACTTCTTCTTTTCCCAATCTAAAGCAAAACCTAACCTCTTTAGTTGACTCTCCATAATAGGCCTATTTTCCATTACGAAGTCCCAAATCATAGTGAAAAGTGTCTCTCTATCGTAATCAAACCGACTCTTCCCTTGTTTTTGAAGATTTTTCTCAAAGACGAATTGTGTCTCAAACCCGGCATGATCAGCTCCAGGAAGCCATAAAACTTCCTTGCCCAACAATTTGTTGTAGCGAATCATAATATCTTCATAAACATACATTGCATGACCCAAATGTAGCGGAGCGTTCGCATTTGGTGGAGGTAAGATTATTGAGAAAGGTTGTTTATCTTTATTTATTTGTGCTTTAAAATACCCCTTTTGTTCCCAAAACGAATACAATTTTTCTTCCCATTCTGAAGGTATAAAAGCCTTGTTCATACGGGCAACTATAGCAAATATAGGTTGCAATTTCAATCTAAAAACGATATCTTTGGTATACCCCCTTCGTTTTCAAATTAATGGGGTATAATGCCTAACGAAGCCCTAATAAATCGGGGCGAAGTGGTATATCATGGATTTATTTGCTGTAACGTCAATATGGTATTTTGTTCTGCTCATTCTTGGACTTGTTTTTTTTCCAATAACCAAAAGATTTTTCCATTCTTTTTATGATTTTGGGTACCCATTTGCTAAAACGATAGGTATTATTTTAGTCAGTTATAGTATCTATGTTCTCTCGACATTTAGGCTCCTCACATTTTCCCAAATGAGCTTATATATCATATTGGGTGTTTTTACGATAATAAACTTTAAACTTTTTTCAAAAGAAAATCTTACAAAAAAAAATAGAGTGCTTTTTTTAATTATTGAAGAAGTAGTATTTTTCTGTTCCCTTCTGTTTTGGACTTACATAAGAAGTCAAGAACCCTCTATTCGAGGTCTTGAAAAATTTATGGATTTTGGCTTTATTAATTCGGTAATCCGCGGAAGCTATCTCCCTGCTCAAGATATATGGTTAGCTGGTCATAGTATCAATTACTATTATTTTGGCCATATAACGGGAGGGGTTCTCACAAAGCTCTCCAATATACCATCATATATTACATACAATCTCATTCTCGCTACATTATTTGCACTTGGTATCACTCAATCTTTTTCGCTCGTACTCAATTTGATCTATGTTGGTTTAAAGAATAACTTCAAATTATCACTTGTCGGAGGAATATTAGCCTCATTTCTTGTCAATTTTGGAGGAAATCTTCATACAATCTATAGCTTTACAAAAGGATATCCCAATGAAAGTCCAGTACCATTTTGGACCCTTCCAGCAAAATTTACTCTTGGACAACTTCTTCACATTAAAACTGCTCTTGATCAACTTCCTGTAGGATATTGGTATCCTAATGCGACGAGATTTATACCATACACTATCCACGAATTTCCTCTCTATTCTTATGTCGTTGCTGATCTACACGGACATGTCTTTGATATACCATTCGTGTTGTTAACGCTTGCTGTATTATTAGTCATACTAAACCAGAAAAAACCAATTTCAACTCATTTCAACCAATTTCAACTCATTTCAACTATCGCCCTCGGTTTCCTTACGAGCATTCACTTTATGACAAATGCTTTTGACGGACCGATATATCTTCTTTTATCAGTTGTTGTCTTGTTCTTTATATTTAAAGTCAGCTCAAAATTCTTAATCAGTGTTGCAATACTTGTATTATCATTTGTTATTTTTAATATTCCTTTTAGTATAAATTTCGAACCATTTGCATCATCAATAGGCGTAAATTGTGCACCCTCTTTCCTCGTCGAAATGAAAAAATTTGGTCCTTTGCTCTTTGAAAAAGGAAATTGTCAAAAAAGCCCTATTTGGATGATGATTACGCTTTGGGGTTTCTTTTGGTTTAATTTTATATTTTTAGCAGTGAAAACATGGCTATATAAGGACATAAAACATCGTACATCTACAACGCTTAGCCTTATCTTATTTGCCATATCAACAATGATTATCCTTGCCTCAGAGTTCGTTTATGCAAAAGATATTTATCCCGCTCACTTCAGAGCAAATACTATGTTTAAACTTGGATATCAAGCATTTATTATGATGAGCATTGCTTCTGCATATACTTTTGTTGTATTCAAGCATGACTTCAAAAAGAGTTTTCCCTTATCGCTTATCTATATCATTCTTTTTGTTCCTCTATTTTTCCTCGTTGCATTATATCCAACATTTGCCATTAATTCTTACTATGGAGGACATAATAAAGCGCTCACTATGGACGGAACTGATTGGATTTTACAAAAGTATCCTGAATATCGAGAAATTATTGAGTATCTCAACACAAAGGTTTCAGGACAGCCTACAATTCTCGAAGCTCAAGGTGATTCATATACTGACTTTAATGTTGTTTCTGCATATACTGGACTACCTACCATAGCTGGATGGGCTGTGCATGAATGGCTCTGGAGAGGCACATATGATGTTGTCGGAGGGATTATTCCTGATGTTCAGATGATATACGAAAGCGAAAATATACAACAAGTCAAGGAGTTACTCAAAAAATATAATGTTTCGTACGTTATAGTTGGGAGTAATGAAAAAGAAAAATATAAGAATCTTTCTGTATTCAAGTTTGAGGCTCTAGGACAGCCTGTCTTTGAAACATCTGATCATAAAGGAGTTATATACAAAATGGCTCTTGACAGAGAATAGAATTTCTGATATCGTAATAATTAACTCCGATCCTCGGAGACCCATAGAAGGGCATTACTATTCGTCGTCATAGCTGCGAACGGTAGTGATGCTCTTTCTTTTTTTCTCCTTTTTTTATCCTCGGCTCCATAAAAAGGCATTCGTGCTTATAGCTGATATAGCTGAATTGGTATGTCCAACTTCATTGCTTTGATATTTTCAAACTGGCTTCGAGTAAAACGTATTAATGTATCTTCCGACATCAACTCTTTTTCGTTCTTTTTATGTGATTCCTTAAAGACTTCTTTCATCATGTCTATTTGAGTCTAGATTAGAAACTACAATTTGTCAAGACCTATAGGAAAATACTAATAGATTATAGGACACCCGATAATATTATATGCGTGTCATAGCCTGTTATAAAAGGCCATTATTTTTATACACATCTTTGTGGATAATGTATTTGGCTCTAAAGTAGAGCAAATTAATTAAAACAACTTACTCAAATTTAGCTCATGTATAATACTCACATGACTCTCTCGCTCCTTACATACAATCTACTGCACAATAAAGCACTTACAATGCTTGAGAAAGTTGTTGAACCATACAGCCCAGATATTTTGCTTTTGCAGGAAATTGATACCTCCGAATCAAACTTATCGATTGTTGAGTCCTTAGGATATACGCTTTCAGATTACGCTAATTCCTACCTAAAATATGGAAAGGTTTATGGCGTAGCGACTTTCTATAAGAATAAAAAACTAACCTTTAAAGAGACTTCAACGATCAATTTGCCTTTTGGTATTTATGAGGTTTTTGATTTTCTATTAAGAGGTGGAAGAAGGCATCGTACAATATTAAGAACTGAGTTCAAAACAGGACAGTCATCAAAAAAAATCGTTGTTTATAACGTACATTTAACAGCACAAAGTACAAACACACTTCGAGAAAAACAAATGGAGGAAATTTTTCAAACATTACAACTCAATAATAAACCAATAATAGTCGCTGGTGACTTCAATTATGTTTACAGAAGACGAAGGTTTGAGGATATATTCATGAAGTATGACCTCCATGAAGCTACAAATAAGATTTTTATCACTTATAAAGATAGATGGCTAAAAATTTTTCCTGTGAAGAGTAAAAATGATTATGTTCTCTATCACAATATAGTTCATTTGGAAACTAAGCGCATTGAAGTAGAATACTCTGATCACTATCCAGTGTTCTCGAAGTTCAATATCTGATCTTTAAGCTCTGAAATCTTTTTGAGATAGTATCCTAATTTTTTCTTTGAATACTTATCTGCCTTGTGGGAATCTACATAGTATTGTCCACCCATCTCATATTTAACCCTAGTCTGTAATTCGCCTTTAATAAGCATTTCGATTGTTGAAATGAAATATTTTCTGCTTACTGTAAGTCTTCCTTCCTTTTTTAGCCTCCTAAGAGAAAATTTAACACTGATATCTCTCAAATACTGAGCAATCACACCGGCCTTTCGTGTTCTCAGTATTAAATCATGATCGTCTGGATAGAGAAACTTTTTTGAGTCTACTGCTTTGTACCCTCCAATGAATATAAAAAAATCTTTTTGAAAGATCATGCAACCGGCTGTTGGGAGAGGTTTACCGATGATCTGCGACAACTCAACAAAATAATTTCCAAATGTAAAAAGTGTATCATCGATATACGACTGTTCTTGAGGGATAATCTTAGGTAGGAATACTAAATTTTTATATTTTTTTGTTGATTTGTACAGGTGAGTAATGAATCTATTATCGACGCGTGAATCAGCGTCAATAAAGATGATATATTTACCCGTAGCCTTGCTTCCTCCATAATTCCTTTGATAGGCTTGATTTCTTATCTTAGTATTGAAAATCGATAAACTTATAAAACTATCTTTAAATTTTCTAACTGATGCAATGGTCTCATCCTCTGAGTATGAATCTACAACAATTACTTCAAATGGTACGCTCGTTTTCTGTCGAACAAGATCACCTAAAAGTTTGGGTACATACTTCTCCTCATTAAGCGTAGGTATGACAACAGAAAAATAGGGATTTTTCATATTTACTAGTACAGCATATTATATCGTATAATAAGTCAACGTGATTTCTAATTCCTAACTTCATGATCTCAATCGTAATTCCTGTATACAACGAGGAAAAATATATTCAACAATGCTTAGATTCAATCACTCAGCTACAGACAAAGCATGAATATGAAGTTGTAATAGTTGATAATGATTCCTCTGATTCAACTAGAACAATTGTCGCAACATATCAGAAAAAATTAAGATTAAGAATTATTGTAGAAAAACAACGAGGAAGAGGAGCTGCACGGTCTACTGGTTTTACGCACGCTCAAGGTGAAGTAATCTTTTCGACAGATGCTGATACCATAATCCCTCCTCATTGGATTGAAACCATGATGTCTTATTTTGACAGCAAAAAAAATGTTGTAGCTGTAACAGGACTCTTTAAATTTACAGATTGTTGTCATTTTCTAGAAAAACTCATGCCTTTTTTTCTCCATGTTTATAAGCTACTTTTTGGACATTACTGGTTAAGTGGATTTAATTTTGCAATAAAAAGAGATGCATATATCCAATCTAAAGGATTTGATAGAAAACTTAACGCTCAAGAAGATACTGAATTAGGTTTTAGAATTGTGAAGATTGGAAATATAATGTATGCTCCTGACTGTTATGTTAAAACATCAAGCAGACGATTCGAAAAAGGTATGATTTCTACCCTGGTTGAATATGTTGTCAGTTTTGTTAATATGAAATTTAGAAAGGAATCATATTTGCGCAATGAAGGAAGATAATATGATAGCTTATCTTAAAAACAAATATATATTAACTGCTTTTAAGGCTCTCTTGTTTTTTGCTTTCATACACATCTTATTCGTCATCCTTTACGCCATAAAGATGAAAGATATTGAAGCGCTTAACATATTTAATATATTACAGTTCAATCTGCTATTCCCTCAGCTGGTGGGGGGTGGTGCTAAATTCTTTTTTTCCTATCTCTTTCTTATCGTTGTATATGTAGCGATACTAAAAACGCATAAGTGAAGACTCTTGTATTATGAAAGCTCTACTGTTTCGAGTCTTTATACATCTGTTTTAATTCTGATAGAGTGGTAGCTTGTTCAGGTTTTTTATCATCTCTAAATCTCTTTAAGCGAGGGAATCGCAACGCATAACCAGAAGCTTTTACTTCGCTACCTTTCCCAGATTTTGTTGCTTGCATCACTCTACCGGCTGTATGAACAGATGAACGAGTTATTTCGTCAGCCTGTATCTCCACAACAATCTTAGGTTTAACCCATACATCAACATTCATTTGTTTATCGACTTCATACAATGCGGGACGCTGATTTGATGCTATGTGATCGCATCGTTTCCTCAGCTCAACCCATTCTATATCTGATAGCCCAGTACCGATTTTTGCAATAGTTCTATATATGTCATGCTTGTCGTCATAAACCCCTGCTAAAAAAGCTCCGATACCAAAGCCCGAACGCTTACCTTTTCCAACATCGTAACCCATTACCAAACAATCTATGCTGTCATCGATTTTAGATGACTGACTTCTCTTATACTTAATCCAGTTCCATCCACGCGCGCCAGGTTGATACACCCCATCAATCTTCTTGATCATAATTCCTTCTAAACCTCGCGAAATTGCATCATCAAACTCTTCTTCAAGTATCTGGTCGTTATCAGCGATTTTTTCAGGAGATAGTAAAAGGGTGTCTTTAAAAATATCTCCAGAAAGTTTAATCTGTTTTTCTAATGCCTTTCTTCTTTGCTCGAATGGTTTATTAATATAATCATTTCCATTGAGAAACAATAATTCAAAAGCAAACATTTTAAGGGGAATTTCTAGTGCTTTTTCTTGAATGTGATATTTCCTCTTTCGCTGTACTGTTTCTTGAAAGGGTAAAAAGCTTCCTGAATGAGGATCGAATCCAATTGCTTCGCCTTCGAAAATGATTTCTTTTGCTTTAACTTCTTTTCGTATTCCCTCAATAATATCAGGATACATATATGTAACATCATCGAGGTTACGAGAGAAAAGTTTTACTTTCTTATTTTTATAATGGACCTGCAAACGAAATCCATCATATTTTGGTTCAACAATACCTTTTCCTATCTTATCAATTATTTCCTGTGGAGTAGGTAACCTTTGAGCTTTCATCATAAGGATTGGGGTAAATACCTCAGGTTTCACTTTTTCAAGTTTATGAACTCCACCCTGTTTGACTGTCTTACCAATATATCCAAGGTCTGGGCGTATCTGATAGGCTCTTTCAATAATCGGCCGATGACTTTTATTACCATCAAGCATCCAGGAAAGGCTATCGAGAATGGTCATATCAGAAAATCCAAGACGCAGCGTATTGATGGGTATTCTTACAAGATAACGCGTTGATAAGGAATCTATTGTTTGAATAAGTTCTGCTAGTAGTGCAAGTTTCGTATCCTGTGAACCACCCCCCGATGCTTTTGTTATCTTTTCTAATATTACAAACACCTCTTTAACAGTCATATCTCTCTCGCCAATGCTTCTTATTTCTTTTTTAAAAAACTCAGCTGCTTCTCCAATGTCTCCTTTACTTTTATATCTATTCATAAAATGTTTATGTTCAATATTAAGAGCTCGTGTGATGGCCTTTATAACCAGTTTTTCACCAAGACCGAAATCAATTTTGACGTATGTAGGAGCAATTCTCCCTTGGAGCAAATAAATTACTTTATCTATTTCATCTTCATGAAGTTTTTTGAAAAGTTCAGCAAGAATTTTTGTCATCTCATTGCGAGATGAAGTATTTTCTATTGTATGAAAGAATGATGCCAACTCAGAAAAATGCATACGTAAGTTTAAACCATAACATATCGTGCTGCCTTGGTTTTTCCGATCTTTTTTATTATTCCTTTATCAACAAGGTCTGTCAGATCACGAAGAATAGTATCCTCAGAGACTCCAGCATCTACTTCTTTAAAAGCTTGATTTTGTAAATAACCAATACTTTGGATGTATTCAATAATCTTCGTTTGTCTTTCAGTAAGAAAGACTTGTTTGCCTCCGAGTTTTTGCTTCAAATAAGTATCCTTAGACAACTTGAGTATTTTCTGCTTGATACGTTCAAATTCAATAGCAACTCCAAGTGAAAAATACTCGAGCCAAGATGTTAAATCTCCATCCGAAGCCTTTTTAAGATGTTCGTAATAAGAAACCGCATCTTTGTCATAATATTCTTCTAACGAAAAAAACTGGCGAATATCGTATTTTTCTAGAAAAAGTATTAGTGTAACAAGAGCACGAGCAACACGACCATTACCATCAATAAAGGGATGAACCCTAACAAGTTCGTGGTGAGAAATACCTGCTTTAAGTATAGGATGAAGATCATTACTATCCACTTTGTTTAACCAATAATAAAACTCCCTCATTAAAAAAGGAACCTCTACAGCATCAGGTGGTCTAAACGTTACTTCTCCTGTTTCACTATTCCTGATAACTACCTGCTTTGTTCTGTATTCTCCAATTCTTTCATCATTGAGAATACCTGAAACCACTGTTCTATGGAGCTTTTTGACGGTTCCTTCTGTAATACGCTTCAGACCACGTTCTGCCTCTTCTTCAATCACTTTAAGCGTTCTACGATAATTAATTACTTCATGAACATCACGGGTTCTGCCAACAATATCTTTACCCATTAACACGTCTTTGGCTTCGTGTAAATTGAGTCTATTGCCTTCTATATGTGTGCCATGATGTGCAGTACGGATAACTGCATCATCACGAAAACGCTTTTCCCATAAAGGTAGAAGAGGTGCGTCACCTATAACCTCTCGAGAAGCTTCGATGGTTCCAATGTTCTTTAAGATTTTATTTGTAATATTAAACTGTGGATTAAACATGTTGTAATTACTTACCAAATCTTCTTTGTCTTTCCCGATATTCTGCTAATACTTTTGTAACGTCTTCTTCTATAACATCGGGTAAATATTTATCGAGAAAAAAATATTCTGAATAAGCACCCTGCCATATCATAAAACCAGAAGATCGCATTTCACCACCGGTACGAATAATTAAATCTGGCTCTGGATATGGCTGACCTGCTGTATCGAGAAAATTATTAACATCATCAATGCTTAGATTGTCAATCGTAGATGGTGACTTCTTCATTTTCTTTATTGCTCGAATCAATTCGTCATGTCCCCCATAATCAAGTCCGATATTTAGAATTTTTGTCTTAAATTTTCTCGTTTTAACCTCAAATTTCTTTATTTTATCACGTAACGAACTTGGGAGTCGATCCTTTCTCCCAAGATGTATAATTCGTGTCTTTTTAGCTAAAGCATCATTAAAATAATCGTCAGCAAACTTTTCAAATAATCTCATCAAGCCAGCAACTTGTTGTGAAGCTCTTTTCCAATTCTCAGTTGAAAATATCCAGATAGTTATCGTATGAACACCTTGTTTTTGTAGCTCACGAATGATACGTTTAATTGCATATGCGCCTGCTGTATGTCCTTCTATTGGAGATTTATTTTTTTCTTTAGCCCAACGCCTATTACCATCAGCAATAATCGCAACGTGTCTAGGGATTATTGACATGATGAGTTAATTATACTACACTCAAACTATGAGAATGCTTGCTCAAATAGATCCGAAAACTCTTCCAACCGTTTTCCCTCCAGCACGATTTGTAAGTATTAGTAATTTTATGGACCTTCTTCTTCCACTCATAATGCTTGGTGCAGTTCTCCTTTTCCTGGTTATGTTAATTGCTGGTTCCTATAGAATCATAACAGCAGGAGGTACTCCAGAGTTTTATGATAGTGGAAAAAAAATGATCCAGTATTCAGTCGGAGGATTAATAATTGTTGGTTTAAGTTACTTTTTAGTCAGACTCATCGGTTTCATTACTGAAGTTGATTTTTTCTTATGAAATTATTAGCGCAAGGTAAAGTCGAAGATATTTTTGGAAAGATCACCCCACCTCCTGGTCCTCGAGCTTTAAATGAAGGTGATATTGGACGAAACGTAACAGCGCTCTTCGCATTTGCAATAAATGGGGTGTTCGTGCTTGGTGGGATTATTGTATTGCTGTATTTTATCTGGGGATCAATCGACTGGGTAATGTCTGGAGGAGAGAAAGAGAACTTGGAAAAAGCGCGAAAAAAAATAAGAAATGCATTTGTTGGATTAATTGTTTTAATTTCAGCATTTGTGATTTGGATATTTATAACAAGCACATTTGGACTTATTGATGCGAGTACCCCCGGCCAGATTCGGTTTAAATTACCGGGATTTGAAAACAATTAAAATAAATGTTGTTCTGAAAGCTGTGCTCCTTGAGCTGGATAGTTAATAATAACTTCATTAACTTCTTCTAAATTACTCAATTCCTTAGCGAGAACTTCTTTATCTTTTTCTTGAACGATTACATGAATATTATGTCCTGTGTTAATGGTGAAATATGATTCTAAACCTTCCTGTCTCCACAAATGGACCGCTCTCATAACACATAAAGTTCCTGGATGCCAATACACAATTGGTGGCTGTGATGTAAGAGTTATTGTATGCATTTCCAACGCTTCTTTCTCTATTAGTTCTCCAAAAAACTTAAAATTTTTCTCTTTAATATATCTCTTACATTCAATAATTCTTGCTTCAATATGTTGGAGTCTTTTTTTAAAAAATGGACTCGAATATGCTCTCTTCATTCCTTCAGATGTTGGTGTATCTTTTTGTTCCTTTCCTGTTATTACAACAATATCAACGATGTTCCAATAATCATGCGGAAATATCGATTTTGCATATGATCCGTCACTCGTATTAGCATTGAGCCATTCAACAAATCCGTCAGGAATAGATCGACACGCTGATCCTGATCCCTGTCGAGCAAGAATTGATAAATCTTTTTCTGATAAATCAAGATTTGCAGCTTTAGATGCAGCAAGTGAAAGAGCTGCAAAGCCTGATGCCGACGATGAAAGGCCTGTGCTTTCTGGGAAATTATTCTTGGAAACTATTTGAGCTCTCTGCTGAAATTTTTTTAAGAGTCTAATTCTATCGAGATGTTTGAGAACTCTTTGTAAAGATCTTTGTTTTGGTTCCTCACCGTTGTACAAAATTACGTCTTCTCCATAATCATCACTAAACTCCACGGTTGTTGTTGTAATAAGATTACTCAGATTCATTGAAATACTGCCATTAACAGGCAATCGTTCTTCTTCATGACCCTTTTTTTTACCCCAATATTTAATAAACGCTAAGTTTGATGGTGCTATTGCGGTTGCTTTCATAATTAGTTATGAGATATAACCCCTTCAATACCTGTCTCAACTTTAATAACCTCGCCTCCAGCTTCTTCGATTGCTTTCTCGACAGATTTTCTATTACTTTCTGACGTAAGTGCAATCATGATATCTCCTCCTCCTGCGCCAGATAGTTTTGCACCAAAAGATCCAGCCCTTATGGATGCGTTAACTAAATTATCGAGTCTTCCTGTACTTACTCCTAATTCCTTAAGAACGAAATGATCTTCTATCATCAACTTACCGAATTCTTTCAAATTATTATTTTCTAATTCTCTTCTACCTTTATTAACAAGCTGAGTAATATGTTTAAATAGATTGTCAATCTTTTTCTTTTCTCGTTGATATTTCTTAGCAACGTTTTTTATAATTTTTGCGGTATTTGCTTTTTCTCGCGTATAACCAACAACAAGTGGTAATGTACCGATTTTTATATGATCAATAACTTCCCCACCTCTTACATAATAAAGTGTACCGCCAAATGTTGCTGCAGCAGTATCAAATCCAGATCCAACACGTTGTACAGAAAGCACTACTTTATAACTTATGTCGAAAATTTCTCTTTGGGAAAGCGAAAGATTCCATAATGTATTTAAGGCAGCACATGTAGCAACAGTAACAGCAGAAGACGATCCAAGACCAATACCATTAGAAAAATCACCATTCGTTCTAACTTTAACAAAAGTTCTGATTCCGAATTTCTTTTTCATATGATGTATCGTTTCGAGCACAAATCGAGGATTTTTAGCTTGAGGTGCATCAACAATATCATTTGGGCTATCTATATGCTCTACATATGCATGAACACGCTTATTTACCGCTGTAACAATACATGGATGACCATAAACTACAGCGTGCTCACCTAAGAGCATTAACTTACCCGGTGCTGATACTTTGATTAAGTTTTCTGTACTCCTTTCCATGACTGTTTGAATTTTATGATGTTGATCTTTTTGTATTTACAATATTTTTTCAGTCCATCGACATCGTCGGCGAGAAACAAAAGATAACCAGATCCGGTCTTTTTACCACCAGCTCCAGTGATTTTTCCAAAACCATATTTTGATAACTCTTGTAATAGATTTTTTGTTGAAACAGATACAATTCCAATTTTTTCTAATAAATTCTCATTGTTCTTGATTTGTTGTGCAAACAATTGAACATCTTCCTTTACTAAGCTAATTACTAATCTCTTGGTAGTTTTTTCAATTTTGTTAAAGATTTCTTCTGCTGATTTTGGGTACTTGTTATAGTATTTTCCTACCAAGTCAACCATTTCGCCTGTTGTCTCTATGGGTTTACCCGAATCAATAAGGTAAAGTTTCTCCTCAATTTTTTTAGGAATTTTGAAGGCTAATTTATAGATACCTTTTAAGAATTCAAATTCCTTTCGGAAATAAACAAGTCCACCAAAAGTAGATGTTGTTGAGTCAACACCTGAAGGATTTTTATGAAAAGCTTTCTCGACTTTATAAGCGAGGTTATTAATAAGTTCTATTGGGTGTGATTTTCCTGTATAAAAATCTAGAAAAGCTGCTGTTCCGGCAGCTGAGAAAGCCGCTGAAGAGCCAAGACCTCGCGCAATGGGGATGTCGGACTTGATGGTATAATCGATTTGAGAATTGAAATTTGAGAGATGAGAATTTTCGATAAGGTATTTTCTCACTACATCTACGATTCTTGCAACGTTTTTATCTTTTCTCTTATTTTCTCCTTCTCCTACAGCAAAGACTAATCGCAAATCTATTGCAGAAACAATCGCTGGCTTCCCATACACAACGACATGTTCCCCTGAGAGAATTACCTTTGCTGGTGCTGAATAAGATATTGACATTACTGAATTGATTCAACTTGCTGGTCTAAATTTAATTCCGTAAGCAATCACCCCATCCTCTGATGGCTTATGAACCTTTCTTAATATTGAGACAACTTCCTTACCTGTTGTAAGATCGCTCTCGTTATATTCAACTAATTGTCCACATATACGTTGCTTATTTTCTAGTTGTACCAATATCACTGGGAAAGGTGCCTGATCTTTATGCTTATGTCCAGGCACAGAAATAACTGTCCACGTGATAATTTTTCCTTTCATCCCTAATAATTTTCTTAATGTTTTTTGTCTTCTCCAAACTTTGACAGGACTCGTTTTCATAAGCTCAATTTCCTAATATCGTAACTACTGCTGTTCCACCCGAACCCCCTACGTTATGTGCCAGGCCATATCTCGATTTCTTCACTTGTCTTTTACCAGCACGGCCAGTAAGCTGTAGATAAACTTCCCCTATCTGTTTAACTCCAGTCGCACCTACAGGATGGCCTGCTGCTTTCAATCCCCCGGACGTATTTACAATAAACCCATTACCATTACCATGCATCGTTTCATATTCTTTAATCCTTTTACCTGCTGTTCCTTTTTTCCAAAAACCAAGATCCTCCATAGCTAAAAGCTCTGCAATGGAAAAACAATCATGAAGCTCTGCAACTGAAATATCTTTTCGATCTATTTTTGCTTGGTCAAAAGCTTTATCCGCAGCTATTTTCGTTGCCAAAAGTTCATCAAGTCTTTTTCTTGATTTAAGAGAAATAGAATCAGTAGCAACTTCTGATGATAAAATCTTCGCAACGTATTTCGCTTGTGCTACAAGTTGATGATTAGAAGATATTATTAGAGCTGAAGCCCCATCAGATATTGGCGAAGAGTCTAATACTTTTAACGGGCTTGCAACATAAGGACTTTTTAATACATCTTCAATCGTTATTTGCTTTCTAAAATGAGCATACTCATTAAGAAAACCATGATAATGATTTTTAACAGAGACATACGCAAGATCTTCTTCTGTATAGCCATACGTTTCCATATATACCCGGGCAAGCATTGCATAAAGCCCGGGAAATGTTAAACCCACTTCTTGTTCGTCCCCTGAAGCTGCTGCAGAAAGTCCAGAAATAGTAACGTCGGGTGGAAAATCTGTCATTTTCTCAGCACCAACGACAATAACAGTATGAGCTTTACCAGCGGTAATATAATTAACCGCCATGTTAAATGCAATACCACCAGAAGCACATGCTGATTCAACATGAAATACTGGAATGTGAGTATCGAGAATTTCTGCTACTTTTGCTCCTGAGTGAAGATTATTTTCCAATACACCACCGAGCATATTGCCTATAAAAATAGCGTCACAATGTTCTTTCTCCAGTTTAGCATCTTTTAATACGCCCCTGATTACTTCTCCAACAAGATCGTATAATGATTTGTTCCAAAGTTCTCCAAATTTTGTTGTATGATAACCAATTACTGAAATCATAAATATTAAATTCAATCACCCATTAATCTTAAATATTTCTGATAATCCACATATTGTTTCACATCAATAGTTTCGGAAAAATTCTTTCTTCTTTTCTCAATTTCTTTCGTTACCCTAAATACAAAAGCATCAGATCCTGCACCTGACCCATACGATGCTAATAGTATTAAATCGCCTGGTTGTGATTTGTCTAGTACAGCACAAAGTCCAATAAGAGAACAGGCAGAATATGCATTACCTAATTTTCTAACAATGAGTGAATCTTCTATCTGTTCCTTTGAGAACCCGAGTTCTAGTGCACAGCGAATAGGAAATTTCCCATTAGGCATATGAAAAATGATTCTCGAAAAATCTTGAGGTTTTCTTTTTGTTTTCTTAAGTAAAGCTTTTACTGCTCCATGAACATGAAAAAAATATGCAGGTTCGCCAGTAAAACGACCTGCGTGAGATGGAAATTTATTACCATGTCGTCTCCAAAAGTCAGGTGTATCTGATGAAAATGAGGAGGAATCTATATATTCTAAAAGAACATCTTTTTTTCCAAGAATGAACGACGCTGCAGCTGAAGCTGCTGAATACTCAAGAGCATCTCCAGGCTTCCCTGTTGCTTTATCTGAACCAGAAACGAGAACGTATTCACAAAATCCGGCTTTAACGAGTGCAAAAGAAGATATTAAAACACCAGTTGCAGCTTTACATGCAAACTGCGTGTCATATGCAAGATAATTATTACCAATATCAAGATAATCAGCAAGAATTGTTGAGGTGGGATTTACTACATATGGATGGCTTTCTGAACCAATAAAAACACCAGATATTTTTGTTTTATCAAAAATATTATCAGCAAGTGCCATCGTTGCAGATTGATATGACATAGTTAGAGTATCTTCATCAATCCCTCCAATTGCTTTTTCATAGATATTAAGAGATCCTATAATACTTTCTGGATTTTTTCCCCAGTAACGTGCAATATCTTCTGTTTTTATTCGATAACGTGGAATATAAAATCCGTATGAAACTATACCGAGCATATATTTAATTCTTAATTTCTAATTCTTAATTTTATTATCTTCCTAGTTGTCTGTGGGCCTTTCCTAGTGTTCCTTCAGTTTCAGATGCTAACAATGAAATTTCACCTGCTAAAACTGCACCGCTCAATATTTCTACGAATTCTTCAGAACTCTTTACTCCAGTTAATTTCAATGCTTCATTCTGAGTTTTTAAACCAGTTCCACCTCCAACAATCCCCGCTAATACTGCTGGAAGATAAATGCTTGCGTATAAATCTCCATTGGGTAGTACTTTTGTCGTTGTTATCCCCATGCTTCCTTCTACGACATGGGCCGCATCCTGACCTGTTGCTAAATAAACGGCAGCAATGATATTTGCAAAATGAGCGTTAAATCCAAGGGAGCCACTCATCGCCGAGCCAATCATGCATTTGGAGAGCCATACATCGAATACATGTTCTGCGTCCACTTTGAGAGTGTTTTTAAGAACATCCTTTTTTAATACGATCTCTGCCCAAACTTTAAATCCTCTATTATCAATAAAGTTAAGCCAGGCTGGTTTTTTATCAATATCAAAATTGCCGGCAACAGACAGACATTTAAGTCCGGTTTCTTTTTCAATTAATCGTACGATCTTCTCAGTAGCAAAGGTTGCCATATTCATACCCATGGCGTTTGCCGTGTCGTAATAAAAACGAACAAATACATATCTCCCTACACTTTTAATCATCATCTTTTTATACTTGAGATGGTTTGAAGTAGATTCTGCTGTTTCAACAACTTTTTCTTCGTTCTTGTGAAGCCACTTAAAAAGCTTTCTATTTCCAGCTATAGACTCGACATCAAATACTGGACCTCTTGTTGTTCCTATTCTATAAGCAAAAACATTTGCTCCTCCACTCTCTCTAATCGCTTTACTTCCTCTATTAACAGAGGCAACAAGAGCTCCTTCTGTTGTTGCAAGTGGAATATAAAATTCTCCATTGATATATTCTCCTTTAAGTTTCATAGGACCTGCAGCACCAAGCGGAAGAGTAATAGCTCCGATTAAATTTTCGCAATGTACGTTTTTTTCCTCATCAATAAAACTGTTCCCAATATTTTTCAGAGATATATTCATGAGTTTTTCAAGATATTCTTGTCGATCTTTATAGTTTTTGAATTCTGAAAGTTTCTTCATTTTTTATATAAATGGAATTCTAAAAATTTTTAATTGATACATCATATATGAATATGGAATAAACCAAACGAAATACAACGCGATTAACCCCATAGTTGCAAAAAATTGGGTCTTAAAAGTAAAACGTATAGATAAATAAAGCAATATAAACCTCCATAAAAGGAGGGTTATAGAGTAAGCCGTAAATACGAAGCTAAATAATTGGCCCAAAAACGATATTGTTCTCGGGGGTGGTAAAATCAAAAAAAGTGTAGAGGTAGCGATAAACCATAATAACGTTGGGATCATCGAATATGCAAATAGAAACATTAGCTTCTTAAATTCAACTGTTTTTATAGATAATGTTTTTCCAAGAACATAAAAAAAACTTGTTGAAAGAATAAAAGTAATAATGAACATAATAAAAGATGCGAGAGAAGATTTCGAAATAATAAAAGGGTGTAGTGTTTGAGCTCGAATCACATTAGCATAAACAAAATAAGCATAAATGAAAACAAATAGAATGAGAATTTGCATATAATCTTTCTCGCGAGCAATTTTTCGCATAGTTGCATATGGGGCGAGTATTAATCGAGATATATAGTTTGTTATCAAAACTAGAGAAGCAATAGATGATGTCAGAATGTTTGTTATTGGATTCATATGCTAAAAACCGTGCTGTAAGAGTGACACTAATCGGACGATGAAAATACCGAATACAAGATATAAAATAACTGTTATGAAGAGAGATAAAGGAATAAAAATTTTGAAGGGAAAAAATTTAAGTTGACCACTGATTGTTTTAAAAATCTGAGTGAGATGTGTAAAACCAAGATTATTTGGACTTAGAGAATATACTTCATCGTAGCGTTCCTTCAAATGTGAATAAACCTTGTCTTTCATATGAAGAGTATTTTTCAATAAAAGCCTTCCTGGCTCTAAACAGAAGGCTTTCGGTTGCCTTAAATGGAAGCTTAACTTTCTCTGAAATTTCGGCGACTTTATAACCCTCTTTATACTTTAGTCTCAGGACGAGGGCATAATCATTTGGAAGTTTACTAAGTATCATTTCGATTTTATGGGCAATATGTTTTTTATCAAGATCATCTTTAAGAAAAACAATTGCGAGTGAGTCAACTATATGACTTGGCAAATGTGAGAACAAAATTTTCTTTACTCGTTTTTTACGTATCTTGTCAATCGCTTTTCGCTTTGCAATAGAATATAAAAAAGTCTTAAGAGAAGCCTGTCCTTTAAAGCTACGGAGAGCCTCAATAAAAGCTATAAAAGAATCTTGAAACACTTCTTCAGCATCTTGATATTCTAATTGTCTTAGAAGATATTCCATTAATGCATTTTTGTGTTCAAGATAAAACTCTCGAAGAGCTAATTCGTCTTTCTGTAAAAGTCTTTCCAAAACAGCCTTGTCTTTGTTTGAAAGCATAGGTACAAATTGTAATCTATTCAACTGACCTTTTCAACGTAAGTAGCATTCAAGAATATTTCTTGACTTTTCTATCCAAATACAATTAGAATCTATTAAGAAGTTAAACGCATAGAATAGTTTTTTCTAAACTTATTGACTTATAAGGAAAGGGGGTGATAGAAGATATGAAGGATTTACAAAAGTTCACCTTTTGGCTCATGGTAATTGGAGCACTTAACTGGGGACTTGTTGGTCTCTTAGATCTTAATCTCGTCGAAATGCTTCTTGGTACATGGCCGGTTCTTGTACAGGTAGTATATATTCTCGTTGGATTATCAGCAGTTGTAGAAGCAGTAAACCATCCAAGCATGCGCGGAAAGGGCAAATAAGTAATCGTAAACTTAGTTTAATTCATTTTGTAAAAGCTCAATGCTTTGCTATCGTTTATCTGCTCAAAACGAGAATAATATTGTCCAACAGCATTAAAATAAGGATCTTCGTGGAAGATAATAATTTTATCAAAACACTTATTTCCACTATTAAACATCGATCCGTTTCCTATTCTAAAATCTATAGGTGCTACAGGAACAGCTAGATAGATTCTTTTTGTATTCTTTGAACTAATACATTTGCATGCAGCATATACAGATGCCCCTGTTGCAACTCCATCATCAACCACTATAACGATTTTACCTTGGAGTTGGGGTAGAACAATTTTGAACCTTCTTTTATAGTGTAATTCTTGATAACGAGCTTTTTCTATCTGAATTTCTACTTCGTCTTCAGAATATCCCGCTTGATTAATCAATGAATTATTCAAAAAAACTTCTTCATCGCATACTGCACCTATTGCAAGTTCCTCTCTGTGAGGAGCTCCGATTTTCTTCACTATAAGAGGATAGTGTGGAGCTTGGAGAATCTTGGCAACCTCATATCCAACAGGAGCTCCACCACGAACTAGACTTAAGACGATCAGATCCTGTTGTTTTTCCCTTATCTCCTTTATATTTTTTAGCTTGTTCCCAAGTTTTTTACCTGCATCATTCCTATCTTGAAACCGCATGCTTGATCAGAATGATACATTCTCAAATTTTAAATTTCAATTCTCAAATAATTTACGTTCAAAAATAATATAATATTCATAATGGATATTCAGCAGAAGAAAAAGAAACCCATGCGCGAAGAACAGTTTGTACCAAGAAGAATTCCTGTTACTCATATTAATATCAGACAAAGTATTTCAATCCTTGTAGTAAAAGTTATTCTTCTTGAATTTTTGAGTCTATTTACCTTTTTGTTCACATGTCGTCTAGTTAACTGTGGCAGCTTTCCACTATTCATGCAAATTTTTTCCATTGTTATATCAGGATTAAAACTTACCCTCTTTATTTACATCATCTATCAATGGCTCACAGAATATTATGAAATTACTCCTGAAAGAATTATTCATAAAAGAGGGTTAATCTTTCAGAGAATGGATATATATTATTTCAAACATATTTCAGCGATAAGTTACCAACAAAGCTTATTTGGCCGATTATTGAACTTCGGATCCATCACGCTTCATGATTGGGAATTAGAAAAAAATATTACTTTGTATCTCATACATAATCCTAAAAAATACTACAAACTCTTGAAGATGCTTAACCCAAATATGGATATTGAAAATAAGACGATACGAGAAAAGTTCATTCTTGAGGATGAGAAAGTTTAAATGCAAGTGCTGCTGAGTTTATGCAATATCGTTGTCCTGTAGGTTTTGGGCCATCTGGAAAAAGATGACCTAAGTGCGAACCACATCTCCTACAAAGAACTTCAGTTCTTACCATTCCATAACTTCTGTCTTCTTTTATTTCAACATTAGATGTATTTGCGAGATCATAAAAACTTGGCCAACCACAGTGTGAATCGTATTTTGTTTTTGAAGAAAAGAGTTCTTGACCACATCCGCCACAATAATATATTCCTTCTCTCTCTTCTGAATAGTATTTACCTGAAAAGGGGGTTTCCGTGCCTTTTTCTCTTAGAACACGATACTGTTCTTCAGTAAGCTTTTCTTTCCACTCCTGTTCGGTTAACTCCTTCGGATCTTTCATGTTAATTTCGAATTTCTTATTTTAAACTCTTTGAAATTATTTGATTTTTAATATATCTACTGTATATCGTATATCCTCCTCCTAACGTTAACCAAAAAAGACTTATAAATATAAGTAATACTTTTTGAGGAGACCACACCGTTAACATTAACCCAGCAAAAAATGGTGCTAGAGTTGCATAGACTCTATCAAACACTGCATCAATACCAAGAATCTCTCCCCTATGCTTACTTTCAACATTATCAATAATGAGAACTGATTGTACAGGCCCGTACATAGCTTCTCCAAGAGCATATAGTCCTGCCGCAATCCAGAAAACTTCAATAAACTGGGTTTGAGTAAGAATTGTCCCTGATAGAACGAGCATAAAAAGTGTTATAAATGCAAATTTATATGTACCGATTTTCAAAGCTACTTTACCAATAAAAAGAAGTACAAAAAAAGCAACTACACCCTGCGTGCCCATAATGAGCCCTGTTGAAGCATCTGATTTTGTGATACTAAATATGATGAGAGGATAAAGCATATATTTAATACCGAAATTCAATGATTGAGCGCTGTTTATAATAAAATAAAACACAAGTGCAGGTTTTGAAAATATATATTTAATTCCAAAGAGAAAATCTTTGTTTCTAGACTGTGACCTGACATCTTTTATAGGTTCGATAGTTAGTTCTCTTAAAGCAATAAGTGTTGTCATGACAAAAAGAATCGACATCACAAAATACGGAGCCCGAAGACCATATAAATCACTTAAATATCCACCTAAAACCATTGCAATCGCCCCACCTAGTGATTGAAAGGCAAACATAATGCTCATATAATGGCCTTTTTCCTTTAGATCCTTAACGAGATCTTGCATATAGGCCATAAAGATTGGCCCAGTAGATGCTGCGGAAAATGCCCAAGCAAATTTCACCCCCATATATTGAAAAACGTTAAGCGTTGAAGCATACAAAAGTGGATAAATAATACCTATAAAAGCTCCAATAATAATAAATCTGTTTCTTCCTATCCTATCTGACATTCTTCCTAACCAGACTGAGATTAAAGCAAAGAGTATGGAACCAATTGCGTATGTCGCACCTATAAGAACCGAATCAGGTGTAAGTGTTTTAAGAAATCTAACCTCAATAGGAGAAATCAAATAACCTGCTGTAATTGCAAGAGTGGAAAGAATTATACCAATAGTAAATTGTTTAAGAATCTTTTTTGGCATAGAGGGTAATCATAGAAAATATATATTACAATAAGTCTAGCATATGCGATTTCCTAAATATTCTTTGATTATTATTGTTCTTATTGCGCTTATTGGCGTAGGATGGTTGATCAAAAATAATAAAACCAGACAAAACACAATCGTCATCCAAGATAAAGAAGAATTCGACAACCAGCAGGCTAGAATTGATGAAATCGTTAACTATGAAGTTGAATCATATGTTGAAAACTTATTTGTTCCTTGGGAAATCGTTTTTACATCACCAAATAGAATACTTGTTACAGAACGAAATGGAAAAATTCGTGTTATTGAAAATGGTACTCTTCGATCTCAACCTTTAATAAATTTTCCAGAAGTTTCAACAATATCAGAAGAAGGACTCATGGGTCTAGTACTTGATCCCCAATATGAGAGTAATAAATTGATATATACGTGCTACGCATATGCTGAAGGTCAAGACCTATTTGACAAAGTTGTTGTTCTAAAAGATAACGAAACCTATATTGAAGCACAAAATACTATTATAGATCGGATTCCCGCTGCGCAATTCCACGCCGGTTGTAGATTAGGATTCGGCCCTGACCTAAAACTCTATATTACAACTGGCGACGCTACGCAAAAAGAGTTGGCACAAGATGTAAACTCACTCGCAGGTAAAATTTTACGTATCAATCCAGATGGTACCATTCCTGAAGATAATCCGTTCCCTAACTCACCTATTTACAGCTATGGACATCGTAACCCACAAGGAATAGACTGGCACCCTGTATCTGAAATCTTTGTTTCCACTGAGCATGGACCATCTATAATTGACGGACCTCCAGGTGGAGATGAAGTTAATATCATTAAAAAGGGCCAGAACTATGGTTGGCCACTTGTTTCTCATGAAAAAAATAAGGAAGGTCTTATTGGTCCAAAAATTATCTTTACACCAGCCGTTGCTCCTGCATCAGGTACATTTTACTCGGGAGTTGTGTTTCCACAATTTAAAAATCATTTTCTCTTCGGAGGATTAAAAGGAGAAGGAATTTTTAGAGTAGTCTTCGCAGAAAACACGCCTGAAACAATTGTTGCATATGAAAAACTTAGTGGTATAAATGTTGGACGAATTCGTGCTATCACTGAAGGACCTGATGGATTTATTTATTTCTCAACAAGCAATAGAGATGGAAAAAGTGAAACGAGAGATGGAGATGATAGAATTTATAGGTTAGTACCAGTTAAGTAATCAGGCCAGCAATAACCAAAAGTATCGCATACACAAATCCAATAAAAAGAAAAGGTAAAACAATTATTAAAATAAGATGTTGCTTAATGGTTTCAATAATATTCTGCATATTTTTGAGTTATTTTATTGATTTTTTCTTCTCTGTCTTCTCAATACGCAATGCTTTGACTACGAAATAAACAACAAGTGCGATAATAACAAAATCTATTAAGACATTAATGAAGTTTCCCCACCGAATTTCAGCAGATCCGATATGTATTGATGCTTCTGATAAATTTTCTGTGAATCCTAAAGCTAAACCAATGATAGGATTAATAATATCGTTTACAAGTGAAGTAATAAGCTTAGTAATAGCTCCTCCAAGAATAAAACCCACTGCTAAAGCTGCAACTTTTTGTTCACGAATAAATTCTAAAAAACCTTTCATAGATCCGTTTCCCTTTATTTAATTCTATATCTTAACATTATCGATATCCTTATGAAAGTCGAGCTTTAACTTTTCTAAGACATCAGAAATTTTATTTTCTATATTTTCAGCTTTCTCTTTTAATAATTTCCAGATACTTTTATGATCTCCTGCTGCAATATATGATAAAAATAACTTTTTATCTGGTTTATCCAAATGAGAAAGAACAACATCAATAACTGCATTATGCATACTTGATTCTAAAATAAAAAGAAGTTCTTCTCGTTCTTCAATTGATAAATCTAATTTATCCAATTTAATATGTATATCTTTGATTTCTACAATATGACTATAAAAATGTTTCTGTTTCATACGTTAAAGCGGTTTAACAGGACCCAATGTAACTTTATCCTCTGGATCTACTATAAAAAAGTATAATACAGGACCTTTTAATGAGCCATCTTGTCGTTCTAAATAACTCATAACCTCAGGCGACCCTCCCAAGTGTTTCCCGGTCCACTGGGCCGGACCTGCGTCTCCTATATCAGCAACAATTGCTTTCCCATTTTCCGGATTTACAACAAGCATTTTACGATATCTAAAAAAGTCATAATGTTCTTTTACATTGCCTTGCCATCCTGGAGACAAAAATGTTTGCACAGCTATGTAATATTTTTCTCTTAATTTATCTTGTTCAGTCATTTCCTCTTTTGAAGGAGCAAAATATCCCCATGCTCCTCTACCTGGAGCCATACCCGAAGACCAATATATTCTTTCTTCTGGTGTATCAAAGTGGGAAGCCATCGAGTCTCCGGGATATCTCGTGAGGTGTTGCTCTGCTCCAATAATTCCATAGCTTCTATTCAACCGATGTCCTGTAAGTTGGGGAATTACTTGAATACCAAAATAGTCTGTTAAAATCTGTGCTATGTTATTCTCTTGTTCTTCTGACAAAGGATCCTTCTCGCCAGGTAGAAATTGTTTTAAAGTCTCAATCAGCTTTGCACGCTTTTCAGCAGGTGTCTCATTGGGAGTCTGTTGTACTGGTTCTAAGCCCTGCGCCAGTATCGAGGCAGATGCGGGATGCGCTAATAGTAGAATACTTGCTAATGAACTAATTGCTAAATTTTTAGATGAATCATAAAAATCCTGTAAAGAATCTTTATGCCTTTCCCAAAGATTTTTTTGTAAATGACGATGTCGGCTTGTCCATTTTTTATGAAGATCTTTAAAGTGTAATGACTGAGTGTGCTTAGGCATAATTTCATTGTACACGTTCTTACGGGTTACGTATTAAATATTAGGTATCTTATTTGAGTTTGTGGAGTTTTATTGCAAGAGCGAAGATTATTATCATAATTACTTGACAACCTATACATATCGGACATATAACTCTTAGTTGTACAAGTTCTATATATCCAATTCCTAAACAAAATAGAAGCCCAAATGCTGCAGCTCCAAGAAGTAATTTTTTTTGTTTTAATATTGTTGCAAGGTATATAACTGTGTAACCAACTAAACCATATAGCGGCGTCGGGATACCAAAGGTTTTTGCAACAGGTCCGGAAATAACAGCATCACAGTTGATAAAACTATTGATGGTACAGGGTTGAAATGCAGGTCTAAAAAACTGCTGCCAAAGTAGATAAACAGAGAGAAGCAAACCTATTATCGCAAGTATCTTAATATAGGTATAAATTTGTTTAGGTTTCATTAAATTTATTCTAACAGCTTTCACCTTTGTCTTCAACACGTTTTATTTCTTCAACTGGAATAGTATCTTTTCGTTTGCTATCAATATTTTCATTCTTACCAACAAAGAATATTACGCTTTCATACTTCTTAATAGGTTTATCTAAAATATTCTGTTGTACTTGACCGTTTGAATACGCAACAACGTCGTTGGGGATATTGTAGTTGATATTAGTAAACAAATCTCTCCATATCACTTTTTTCCTGTGTACATGTACAACATAACCTATACCATCATGTAAATGCGCTTTTTCAAGCTGTTCATTTTCCTCTCCTTCTTCATGTTCCTCTTCTTCACATGGTTCAATCAACATATATTTCATATCTGAAAAGTCTATTTTTTCGCTATCTTTAAAGACTACAAAGCCAGCATGATGGTGGACTTCTGTAGGTTTTTGCTTTAATAAGAGAAAAAGCCCAACTAGTATTAAAAAAATAAAAACAAGTTGAGTTCGATTAAGCCGATACATGGCTACATTATACTCTCAAGTATTTATCCACACAAAGCTAAAATACAGATCAATAATACTAAAAATATTTGAACGGTAAAATTGAATCTCCGTGTCGTAGATTAAAAAATTCTGAGAATTACCAAATCTTACCTCAAATCCCACTCCCGAGGTGGGATTTGAGGTGAGATCCTGCGTAACAGGCGCCGTTACATTAATATTTACAATTTCTGAAAACAGACCGAAAGAAGAAGACATGCTTAAATCTATATCTCAATTGAGTAGAATCTTATATAATCAAAAAAGCATAAAACGAATCTAAGTCTTCAGGGGTAATCTGTTTGATAATTATTGGTATAGTTGATTATAAATCTAAAAAGGTTATTCTGAATCTTGAACAAACCCGACATTTCTTTTAATCATCTTTATTGCAGCATTGTGAAGATTATCTTTCGATGTAGAATAAGTCAGATTTTCTAAAATAACGGGTTTGATGTTTTGATCAAATAAATCATACGTTGTTGCAAGAACACAACAGTCAGTATCAAAACCACATAAATGGACTTCATTAATTGTATTATCTTTTAATCCCTTTGTTATCTCGGGAACTTTCACAGCAGAAAGTATGTTTTTGTAAAATAAATTATTATCATTAACAAGCTCTTGTAATTCTTCACAAATATCTGTATCAGGCGAATTAGTTATTCCTTCCCAACCAGCAATTTTCCACAAGGGACCAGTAGGATCATTTTTGAAGATTGTGAAATATATTTGGTCGTATTGATCAGATTTTTCTAAAAGAAATTTTTGTATTTTTTTGACAATATCTTTAGTTTCGTTTGTTAAAAAATATTTCTGTACATCAATAACGATAAGTGCTTTTTTCATAAGGTTGTTGCCCAGCAGGGATTTGAACCCCGATTACCTCGTCCAGAGCGAGGCGTCCTACCATTAGACGACCGGGCACATTGCCTCGGCTAGACGGGCCGGGCATATTAAACTCGTTTAAGTTATCACAATTGTATCATCACATACCGCTTTTGTCACCAAATCCTCCCTGTTCCTTGACACTATCTGGACTATTGTAATACAATGAAATATAAGCCCGAATTTATTTACCAGGTGACCTCAATTTCAGATATGCCGAAATCTTTAGTACTTGGTAACGGTACTGTATTGGTATGCCTAAATGCTGATGCTAATTTATCGGATTTTTACTTCCCTTATGTTGGGTTAGAAAACCACATAGGAGGACACTACAAGCATCGAATTGGTGTGTATGCTGATGGAAATATCCGTTGGTTCGGAGATCCGTCTTGGAAAATTGAAACAGATTATATTGCAGACACGCTTGCTGGAATTACCAAAGCAGTAAATGACTTCCTTCAAGTCCAAATGACCGTTGAAGATGTTGTTTACAATGAAAAAAACATATTTCTTCGCGAAGTAACGCTCAAAAACGTCTCTGATAGAGATCGCGAGATAAAAATTTACTTCCACCATCAATTTGAACTTTATGAATCCCATAGAGGTGATACTGCATACTACGATCCTATCAAACGAATCATTATTCACTATAAAGGAAGGAGAATATTTCTCATAAATGCAGTTGCTGAGCATAGACAATTTGATGATTACAGTATTGGACTATTTGAAATCGAAGGAAAAGAAGGGACACACAAAGATGCGGATGATGGTAAATTATCCAAAAATCCTGTTGAGCATGGACTAGTAGATTCTGTTATCGGTCTTACGCTGTTTCTAAAAGCAGGTCAAAAAACAACTATTAATTATTGGATGACTGCCTCAAAACATATGCACAGCGCATTTAGACTGAATGAATATGTTCTAAAACGTACTCCTGAATATCTCATGCAAAGTACCAAAAACTTTTGGAAGGCCTGGACCAATAAACAAAATTTTTCATTCTACGGACTCGATAACAATATTATTTCACTTTTTAAAAAATCTCTTCTGTGTATGCGTGCCCACGTTGGTAACAATGGTTCGATACTCGCGTCAGGAGATTCTGACATGCTCCAACATGGTAGAGATACATATAGTTATGTATGGCCAAGGGATGGCGCTCAAGTTGCTATTGGATTAGATAAGGCTGGTGATGTAAATGTCGCAAAACGATTTTTTGAATTTTGTAAAGATATTATTACAGAAGAAGGTTTTTTTATGCACAAATACCGATCAGATAAATCACTTGGGAGCTCATGGCATCCATGGCTGAGAAATGGACGTATAGCATTACCAATACAAGAAGATGAGACTGCATTAGTTGTTTATGCTTTATGGAAACACTACTACATAACTAAAGATATAGAATTTATTGAGGAACTGTACAATCCAGTTATTAAAAAAGCCGCTGAATTCATGGTTGACTATCGTGATCCCAGTACCAAACTACCAAAGGCAAGCTATGATCTATGGGAAGAAAAATGGGGCACGCATACTTTCTCGTGTAGTGCCGTATATGGAGCGCTAAAAGCAGCATCTCGGATAGCATCTCTACTTGGAAAAAAGAACAGTATGGATCGTTATAACGAAGCCGCAAATGAAGTCAAAGAAGCAATACTTCATCATCTTTGGGATCAAGAAAACAGGACTTTTCTTAAATCTGTAAATATTGATGGTGATCAAATGATTCCAGACAAAACTATTGATATGTCTAGTATTTATGGGATATTTAAATTTGGAGTTCTAGGTATAGAAGACGAACGCGTTAAACAAAATATTGAAGTAATCAAAGAGCGACTTTCTCCAAAGACAGAAGTAGGAGGCATTGCTAGGTATGAAGGTGACTATTATTACAGAAACACATCCGATGTTCCTGGAAATCCATGGTTTATAACTACGCTTTGGTTAGCGCAATACTATATCGAAGTAGCTAAACAAGAAGCTGATTTAAATCCTGTTAAAGAAATTCTCAAATGGACTTCACAACATACATCCCGATCAGGGGTTTTATCTGAGCAGCTTGATCCACATTCTGGAGCACAAGTTTCAGCAGCCCCACTCACATGGAGCCATGCAGAATACGTGATTACAGTTATTGAATATCTAGAAAAACTTGAGCATATGGGAATTAGCAAAGTCTTTTATCCAATTTAACTATGAAAACACGTGTATTGATGTTTGGTTGGGAATTTCCTCCCTATAATAGTGGAGGGCTTGGGGTGGCTTGCCATGGTCTAACTAAGGCCTTGGTTTCACAGGATATTACAATAACATTTGTCCTTCCAAAAAGAATGGGGCTGAAAGGAGATATTCCACATATTCTGTTTGCTGATGACGACATTCTTAATATTCATCAAATAGATACACTCCTATATCCATACATCACATCATCAAAATACATAGATGAGCGACAAAGCATTAAAGGTGGTTATGGTAAAAACCTCTTTGACGAAGTATACCGATATGCACTCCATGCTCGAAGGATTGCTCAACAAGAACAATTCGATATTATTCATGCTCATGAATGGTTATCGTTTCCAGCTGGACTTGCTGCAAAAAGCGTAAGTGGAAAACCACTTATTGTTCATGTGCATGCTACTGAATATGATAGAAGTGGAGGAAATATCAATCCAATGGTATTCAATATAGAGTGGGAAGCACTCCAAAAAGCAGATGAAATTATTGCAGTTTCAGAATATACAAAACAAATAATAATTGACCAATACGGTATTTCTCCAAATAAAATCACCGTAGTTCATAATGGAGTAACTCCTTTTGATGATAATAGACAACCTCTTATCGATAAACCTTTTAGCCTTGCTGAACTTAAACAATCTGGCGCTAAAATTGTCTTGTTTGTAGGAAGACTCACGCTTCAAAAAGGACCTGATTATTTCCTGCAAGCAGCAAAAAAGGTCTTAGAATTTGAACCAAATACATATTTCTTGATTGCCGGATCTGGAGATATGGAACGAGAACTTATTGAAAAAACAGCACAATTAGGCATATCTGATAAAGTTTTCTTCACGGGCTTTTTACGGGGAGAGGACTTGAAAAAGGTCTATCGTTCGGCAGACCTTTTCGTCCTCTCCTCGGTCTCCGAACCCTTTGGTATTACCACCTTAGAGTCTATGATCAATGGTACACCCGTTCTTGTGTCAAAGCAATCAGGCGTTGCAGGAGCTTTACAACATGCTCTTAAAGTAGATTTCTGGGATATTGATGAAATGGCAAATAAAATGCTTGCCGTGCTTATGTATCGTCCTCTTATGCAAAGTTTGTCAGAAAATGGTTATCAAGAAGCACAAAAGTTCACATGGCAGCAAGCAGCAGAAAAGTGTATAAGGATATATGAAAGGCTAGTTAAAAATTAAGAAATATTTTTCATGCCATCTGTTTGTCTATATTTTCAGGTTCATCAACCTCGACGATTGAAACAGTATCGTATTTTTGATATCGGAAAAGATCATTCATATTTTAATGAAAAGAGTGAAACAAACAGAAATAATCAAGCAATTATTAAAAAAATAGCTCAAAAATGTTATCTTCCTGCAAATAAATTACTACTAAAATTGCTTAAAAAGTATCCTACATTTAGGATTACTTATTCTTTCTCCGGAGTTTTCCTCGATCAACTAGAAGAGTACTATCCAGAAGTTTTAAAATCCTTCCAAGAGCTTGTTGAAACCGGGCATGTCGAAATATTGTCTGAAACATATTATCATTCTCTTTCATTCCTCTACTCTGTTGACGAATTTATTCATCAAATTAAATTACATTCTAAGAGGATTGAGGAAGTATTTGGAGTGAAGCCAAAAATTTTCCGAAATACAGAACTCATTTATAATAATGATATTGGAAAAATAGTAGGAAGTCTTGGTTATAAAGGAGTTCTCGCTGAAGGAGCAGATCACATTCTCCAGTGGCGGAGCCCAAACTACCTATATAAACATCCAGAGATTAATCTTCCTTTATTACTAAAAAATTACAAACTATCTGATGATATTGCATTCCGATTTTCTTCTAAAGATTGGCCCGAATATCCTTTAACAGCAGATAAATTTAGCCAATGGATAAGTGCGCTTCAAAATGAAGATATCGCATGTCTTTTTATGGATTATGAAACATTTGGAGAACATCAGTGGGAAGACACAGGTATCTTTAATTTTCTTGGTGCGCTACCTGAGGAAATTTTAAAAAATCAAAATATAGATTTCATAACTCCGTCTGAAGCAGTGAAACGATATAAACCCGTTGCAGAACTTGATATTCCTGAGTATGTATCATGGGCTGATACTGAACGTGATCTTTCCGCCTGGCTATCAAATCCTATGCAACACGATGCTGCCTTTAAACTTTATGCAATGGAAGAGGATGTTTTAGATAGTGGAGACAAACAACTTATAGAAGACTGGAGAAGATTACAAACATCTGATCATTTTTACTATATGTGTACGAAATGGTTTGCTGACGGAGATGTTCATAAATACTTTAATCCTTACGAATCACCTTATGAAGCATTTATTACATTTATGAATGTTTTAAAAGATCTCAAATTACGTCTTTCAAAAACCGACCAAATAATGATTGAGGATATTAAAGAAAAGCTCGTTCAATTAACAACAAATTAGAATTATAAAAATAGACTACATTCTCCTCCCACACATGGTTCTCCTTCTTTAATATGTTTGTACATAAGCTTTTCATAATCATCTATGTGTTTTATGACATCTTGTGGGGTAATTGCATATTTGAAAACTCTATAAGCATCTTCCTGGACCTTCATGTGCTTCCAAAATACATTCATAATCTCTTGCCAAAAGGCGCCATAAAGTACAAGTGGTTTATGATGGCCAAAATATAGCTTCGCAACAGCCCAAGCCATTGCAAATTCTGATACTGTTCCTGTTCCCCCATTAAAAATTACATACATATCACCCAATTCCAATAATTTCTGTGTCCTATCGATATAGTTGGCTTCTTTCTGTTCTTCGTCTGCGAGTTGAAGACCTGCTCTTCCTTCAAATTCCGTTGCTCTTTTCGGATCATAATACACAACAGAAACTTCTCCTCCTCCATCTTTTGCTCCTTTTGTTGCAGCATACATTACACCTGGTCCACCACCATTAATAATTTTTCGGCCACTTTGAGCAACGAGCTTCGCAGAATCATAAGCTGCTATAAAATCAGGGTCTGTTTCTTTTGCTAACGAGTGGCCAAAAATGGCGACTGTCTGAATTACTTTCTCTGTTGTATCACTCATATTATTTCTTTAACCTTTTTTATTATACCTTGTGAAGAAATACCCTCAAAATCAAGTAATTCTTCTGCAGTGCCACTACGCGGTAATTTTGTAACAGTAAGTAAATAAATTGGAATATTTGTTCTACTTAGAGCAGAAGTAACAGCTTCGCCAATACCTCCTGCAGGATAATGATCTTCAATAGTAATGAGAGCTTTTGTTTCACTTGCCGCTTTTTCCAATACTTCCTGATCGAGTGGCTTAATACTATAAAGGTCTATTACCCGAACATGTATATCCTCTTGTACAAGCTCATCATATGCCTTCAATGCCTCATGCACAGTAATGCCAGCTGCTATCAAAGTAACTTGATCATTTTTGCTCGTTTTTAATGTTTTGCTGCCGCCAATTGGAAACATTTCAGATTGTGGATAAAGCACCGCAGCTGTTGGTCGTGTTGTTCGTAAATAAAACATCCCATAATTAGCTGCTGCTTGTTCCACAAGTTTTACAGTTGCTACGATATCTGATGGATACAAGACTTTACAATCAAGAATTGAGCGGAAAAGTGCTATATCTTCAAGTCCCATCTGTGAAGGCCCATCCTCACCAACCGAAACTCCCGCGTGTGATCCAACAAACTTAATATTTGCATCTGAATATTGAGCCATACGAATCTGGTCAAAAGCTCTGGTAAGAAACGCGGCAAATGATGAAACAAATGGAATCTTTCCTCTTCTTGCAAATCCCAATGCCACACCTACCATATTTTGCTCTGCAATAAACATCTCGAAAAATCTTTCGGGATAAATTTCCTGAAAATCTTGAGAGTATGTTGAATTTGATACTTCTGCATCAAGGACAACTATATTTGAGTATTTGGGGAAAATACTTGCGAGTGTTTTTCCATATATTTTTCGCGTTGCCATTGGTTTACTTAAATCGAGTTTTATTGTTTTCTTTGGTTTAAGTTTCTTTGATAAGGTAATGCTCACTTTCGGTTTCACTAAATGTTTTGTTATTGATTTATCAATCTCCCCTAAATCTTTTAATGCACTTTGTAGTTGTTCTTTTGGAACTGCTATACCATGCCAACCGTCCTTATCTTCTAAAAATGAAATTCCTTTTCCTTTTATAGTTTTAGCAATAATGACTTTTGGTTTTCCCTTTACCGTTGCCACATCTCTATATGCTTTATTAATGTGTTCATAAGAATGTCCATCAATAATGCTTGTATGCCATCCAAAAGAAGACAGACGTTTTTCATAAGCTTTCATATCATGGCCATATATTGTTTCACCACGCTGACCAAGTCTGTTTACATCAATAACGGCTACAAGATTATCTAGTTTATAGTAAGAAGCAATTTGTACTGCCTCCCATACTGATCCTTCTGCCATTTCAGAATCACCAAGTAAGACATAGGTACTATAAGGTACTTTGTCAACATATTTTGCATTGAGAGCATAACCAACACCAACAGAAAGTCCTTGTCCTAAAGAACCGGTTGCAGCTTCTGTATACTTAAAATGTGATGTTGGATGTCCTTCAAGGGGACTTCCGAACTTTCTTAAAGTTAATAAGTCTTGCTCTGTAAGTACTCCCGCCACTGTCCATAAAGCATAAAACAGTGGAGACGCATGTCCCTTAGAAAAAATAAGCCGATCATTTACAGGATTATCGGGATGATCTATGTCAAACTTAAAGAATCCTCCGAACATGAGAACGGACATTAAATCCGCTGCTGAAAGAGAAGATGTTACATGACCAGAACCTGCTTCTGTTGTTGATATGAGACTATAGTATCGAATCAACTGTGAAATTTTCTGAAGATGGTCGTATTTATTCATGAGATAGATTCAAGAATAGACTATTCTATATACATTTTCAACCCAATTCTAATTTCCTGTTACTGCTGTTTGGTAATTATTTGACCATCCTAATCCAATATATCGAGCACTTCTATCCACTAGGACTGCATGATGTCCAGGACTTTGCCACCAGCCATCTACTACTGCCACAGCAGTTCTAAAACCACAGCCTACGTCTTCACCTCTAAATCCACCTGAATACCCAGCATCACGAACTCTATCTGGAGGAAGAGAATTATCACTACCCTTGTGGTCACAAAATTTTTTACTTCCCATATCAGCACTATGTCTACGCGCTGCTGCTGTAAGCTGTTGGTTTATGGTTAACTCATGTATACCTTCTTCTCTCCTCCTACGATTTATTTCATTTAACATGCCCTGTTCAAGTGATACATCGCCCTGAGGTGGTGGTACTTGCCTTGAAGATGTTTGTGTAGGAGTAGGAATTTGAGGGCGTGTTGGTATACTAGTTGGTCTTTGAAACGCTGTTGGTAAGCGAAATAATGGAGTTGGTGATGGTCTTGTATCAGGTTGTTGTATTGGAGTGACTGTTGGTTGTTGTGGGGGTGGTTGTTGAGGTGGATTTGTAGGATTAGGTCCAGATTCTGGAGGTATTGAAGAAGGTGCTGGAACCCAGGGCGGAGGCAATCTGATTCCGTTTTGAGGTTTTCTCTGAACAATTTCCGGAGTTTTTTCTATCATCTCAGGAATTTTTTTCACATTATCTATTATGATTTGAGGAATAGTTTGTGGAAGACTCTTTACTTCTTCTTTAAAATCAGGTCGAATCTCCGGAATTGGTCCGACAAAAACATTTTGAATAAGATAAGTGGAAATAAAAAAAGCAACGATCTGAGCTACAATAATTTTTCCAAAAAAAACACTTGTTTTATCCATTTTTTATTCTTGTATCGTAATAATGTCTGCTGAGCTTGAAGCATTGTATACGAATCGATACAGTTGAGAAGGCTCTCTACTTACCCCTTCTAGTAATTTTGTTTGAGTTATACCTTCTGTATTTGTTCCGTATACCGCTACACTATATGGCTCTCCTTTCTCCGTATTGATTGAAAGCTCATATCTTCCATTTGGAGCATTGAGTAGAGAAATCCATGTTATCTTTTCAGATTCATCAAATTCTCGGATTCCTACTTCTTGTCCTGCTTGGTTCTTGATAGAAATTTCTGTAGGAGATTGAGCTGCAACCTCTATGAGCTGCATTGCTAGTTCTTCTTCAATTCGTATTGGAGGAAATGTTTTAATAGGACCATTTACTTTTTTGACCTCCATAGAGCTTGTGGGTTGTGCTTCTCTAAAAATATCAACCCTACTATAAGTATTCAATCTAAAATAATTCCAATAATATATTCCACCAAGAATTATTGAAATAAGAAGAATGATTAAAGAAAATCTATGCATAGAATCATTATAAATGTTGCTACTGCATGATTCAATTAATATAATTCTGCATCAAAATGTAAAGATCTTTTTACTTGAAGTTTTGTATTTAAGATAAAGTATTCAAAATCAAAATGATTAAGCAACAGCTCTGGAGGAACAAGAAATAAGCTCGTTGCTAGTCCGTCTGCAAGAGTTGTATTTTCTGCAATAACCCATGTAGCCAAGATATCTTTTGGTGAATTGGATGTATCAGGATCACCAGGTTTGTGCAATTTCAAAATGAATGAGTCTGAAATAAATCGAGAATAAAGCTCATCGAATTGTCTTGTCTTATCAATAATATTTTTACGAAGGTATTCAAAATTTTCTTCCGAGATATGGTCCCATATCTTAACGGTCCAAATAGTTCCCATTGATTCGTAGGAAAAAGGGAGCATGACTTAGCTTAAGTTTTCAGATTTCTGACTGTTTAAGAGTTGGACACCGGCGAAACCAATGATCGCAAGAGCAACAATGCCAATTGCGATATTTTTGGTATTCATATAGTAAAATGTTACTTGAAATAATATTTCATCTTCAATATGTTACCTGAAGTAAGAAAATTCTTCAATATTAGGAATCCACTCTTTCAATTTTTTCTCTATTTAGCTTTTTTTGTATTGATTGCACACCTTGATCTGCTCTTATTTTCAAAAAATTCTAGCGACCAACTAAGGTTTACTATCCAACTCATAACAATTTTAATAACAGGAATATTGTTATATATCGTCAGTGTATTAAAACTTAACTTCAGACATGCAAATCCACTGAACATTCTTATTTCATCAATGATTGTTTATATTCTAATACATCCAACAAACCCTTGGATATTTTTCCCTCTTACGATTTTTTTCGCATGGATCGGAAAATATTTCATTAAATATAAAAATCTTCCCATGTTTAATCCAGCAGGGTTTGGCATATTCCTTACATATTATGTAACAACATTTCTTCAAAAAATTGGTGTTTCGAATGATGTCTTGCTTGTATCATGGTGGGGAGCCGATATGCAGCAATACTTCCTTAATGAGATACCAATTTTTAACATGATGGTTTCCCTACTATTACTTTTTGGCTTCCTTTACTTTATACAGAAATATAATAAACACATTCTTGTCTCAACGTTTTTTGTTACTTTTTCGATTATTTTTTTACTTTATAACTTTTTTTTCCACATTACATTTCAAGAATCAATCAAAATCCTAAGTATGAATATGTTTACTTCTTTTGCTTTTTTGATGCTTATTATGATCCCAGAACCCAAAACCTCTCCAAATTTATCAAAGCACCAAACGGTAATTGGTATATTAGGTGCTTCAGTTCTATTTTTTTTGACGTGGTATTTGCCTGATAAGTCACTTTTTACTCCAGGTCTTCCTTTTCTCACTACGCTACTTACTATGAATCTCTTCACTGTAGTACTCAAAGAAAAAAAACTGCTACAATAGCATCATGCAAAAAAACAATGAAGAAGAACGTATTGTTGATCTTCATATTCACTCTCATTACTCTCGAGCTACAAGTAAAAATATGAATATTGAATCACTTTATCGCTGGGGAAAAATTAAAGGCATTGAGATTATGGGGACTGGTGATTTTACTCATCCTCAATGGTTTGCTGAACTTCGGAATAAATTAGAACCTGCTGAACCAGGTTTATTTAAATTAAAGAGCCAGTATGCTCAAGAGCAAGACGGATTGATACCTGAATCATGTAAGCAAAATTTAATGAGATTTGTATTAACAGTTGAAATCAGTAACATCTATTCAAAAAACGGATCGGTTCGTAAACTTCACAATCTTATTGTTGTCCCAAATTTTGAATCCGCATCGAGAATAAATGCCCAACTATCAAGAATTGGTAATTTACGAGCAGATGGTCGACCTATCTTAGGCATGGATAGCAAAAATCTATTAAAAATTACTCTTGAAGCAGATCAAGATGCTTTGTTTATTCCAGCGCATATTTGGACTCCATGGTTTGCGATGTTTGGATCAAATTCAGGATTTGATTCGATTGAGGAGGCATTTGGAGAACTTTCTTCACATATCCACGCAGTAGAAACCGGTCTTTCTTCAGATCCATTTATGAATTGGCGTTTGTCACAACTTGATAAAATTACCCTTGTGTCTAATTCTGATGCGCATTCACCTCAAAAACTCGCTCGCGAAGCAAATATTATAAAAAGCAAACTCGATTATTATGATATTGTAAACGGACTTAAAACAAATGATGAACGGATTGTAGGTACAGTAGAGTTTTTTCCAGAAGAAGGTAAGTATCATTATGATGGTCATCGATTATGTGGAGTTCGATGTACACCTCTTGAAACAGAAAAATATAATGGCTTATGTCCTGTATGTAAGCGTCCACTTGTTGTTGGAGTACAAAATCGAGTTAACAAGTTAGCGGACCGACCATCAGACTATCGTCCAAAAACACACAAACTTGTGGAATACATTATTCCTTTGGTCGAAATTCTTTCAGAAATAAAAAATGTTAAAAGTACCGGTTCGAAAGCTGTAGAAGCTGAGTATGAAAAAGTCATTTCAGAGCATGGAAGTGAATTCGATATTCTTCGTAAAGTTCCAGTAGACGATCTTCACCACAATGGATTTACTCAACTTGCTCATGCTCTTGCGAAAATGAGAAAAGGTGATGTACACGTCGAGCCGGGATATGATGGTGTGTTTGGAACTGTCAAGGTTTTTGGGGAAGAAAAATCTGAGAATGAACAATTGAAATTAATTTAGTGAAATTCTAAACTCCTTTTTAGTTATGACTTTCAAACATCTTAATACTTCACAGTTACGAGCTGTCCAAAGTACTGAAGGTCCTGTAATGATTATCGCTGGACCTGGAACAGGCAAAACTACAACTCTTATTGCAAGGCTTATGTACCTCATACATAACAAAAAAGTTAAACCACAAAACATTCTTGCTCTCACGTTCACAGAAAAAGCTTCTCAAGAAATTATAGACAGATTGCATATAAATCAACAAAAAAAACCGTGGGTTGGAACGTTTCACGCACTTGGTTATGAACTAATACCAAAGGAGAAAAATAAAAATCTTATTATAGTAACAGAAAGAAAAAGAAAAGAAATTCTTCGGAAGCTACGTTTGGAATATAAATTTAACAACATACCTCTTAGAGAATTACAACTTAAGGTCTCGAGATTTAAACAGACAGCATTGTTAAACCAACAAAAAAAATCTGATCTTTCAAATCTTATAGAAAAGTATAACCAATATCTTAAAAAAGAAAATTTATTTGATTATGATGATCTACTTATTGAGGCATACACATCAACACTAAAAGATCGCGGTACTCGAGAATCTCTCCAGAATCGATTTCACTATATCATGATCGATGAATTCCAAGACACTAATGAATTACAGTATGAACTTATTAAGCTTGTCGTCAATAATAATAGAAATATTTTTGTTATCGGAGATCCACTTCAGTCTATCTACTCATTCCAAGGAGCAGTGCCAAAAATCTTTGAAACGTTTAAAAAGGACTTTATAGGAACACATGAAATTTTTCTTGAAAAAAATTATCGCTCAGGTAAAAATATCATTCAGATAACATCTCAACTTTTTCCAGGTATTCGAATCGCTCAATCTGAAACAGAGCATAATGGAAATACCTCAATAGTTCAAACATATAACGCAAAAACCGAAGCAGAATGGATACTATCATGTATTGAAAAGAGAATGGGAGGATCAGATCTCCTTCAAGCAAGTGATAATTCTGACGAAACTGATAAAAAAACTTCCTTCCGAAATTTTGCGGTATTATACAGAACTCATCATCTCGGTAAAGTTATTCAGGAAGTATTTTCTGACTCAGGAATGCCATATCAGGTAGTCGGCGGAGGATCTCCGTTTGAACAAAAAGAAATACAGATGATTATTCATACAATCCAGTTCCTCAATACACATAAGACCGAAAACCTTGAAAGCTTTAAAGAAAAAGAGAGAAATAAGATTAAGGGGTTCCATATTGAACGAATAATAAACCTAACAGGTCTGATCGATCAAATTATCAAACTCTTAGACATTGAGAATATGGTGAAGAATAAACCTAGGAAAATAAATAATCTTCGCCATTTTCTAAGTATGTGTCTTCATTATGACTCGTATAAAGATGGTCTTGAACAATTTTTATCTTATATTGATTTTCTAGAAAATAATGACTACTATGACAAATCTAGCGAAAAAATAACGCTTTCAACTATGCACGCATCAAAAGGACTTGAATTTGACTATGTATTTATTTGTGGATTTGAGGAAGGAATAATTCCCTTTAAAAAAACAGCCTTAGATACTCAGAATTCAGACGAGGAGAAGCGTCTTCTCTATGTTGCTATGACGAGGGCTCGAAAAGAACTCTTTCTTCTGCATACGTTGAAAAGATTTAATCATAACAACAATGTCTCATTATTTTATAAACAGCTCAAGAATAGGTTACTTAAAGAAATCCGTGATGATAAAATTGACACTATTAGGAAAAACATACACAAGTGGAAACTTAAAAAAAGTCAACTCAAACTTTTCTAATCAGTTAGTTGCAGTTGAAGATCTTTGCCTGAACTATTATGATGTATATAAACGTAGATTCCGGTTTAGATTTATTGTACAATTTCTTTGATTCATATGAATAATAGATTCACTTCTGACAATGTTCCGCCACCTAATAATCTTAAAAAAATTCTTATTATTGGTAGCACTGCTACACTCCTTGTTGTACTTGGAATTAGTACTTTTGTCGTACAGCGCGTACAAAAATCAGATACTCAAGCTATGCTTGAAGATCGGATCGCACAATGCCCATATCTTGTCACAGATTCATTAAGCTGTAGTAGAGATGGTGGTGAAATTATCAATACTGTAGACGCATCAGGATCGGGTGATGGGACTACCATCCTTGTTTGTTGTCGATTAGCTCCTTCACCAACTCCTTTTGCTTGTCCAGAAGATTCTATTCTTTTACCCACGGATCAATGCCTGCCGGAAAATATCATACCAATTGAACCTATTGAACCTCCTACTGATGGTGGTGATATACAACCTGGTATGGTGTGTTGTCGACCAAAAAGTTCACCGACTCCACCCGAGCTTGAAGGCCCTACAGATACACCTACTCCAACACCCCTTGTATGCAAAGAACCACCACCACCAAATATTACTAATTTAAACATTACTTGTCCTGAATGCGTACCATGAGTAGATTTTCCCGTTTTACAGAAGAATACGATATAAAAAAAATTGCTCTCACATTGGGAGCTTTTGTGATAATTACTCTTGGTTCAATCGCAGGTATTCAAGTCCTTCGGAATAATTTAGATATTCGTGAACAAGCAGCAGGACCTTCATGCCCAAGTGGAACTGGCTTATTAACTTGTTCCTTTGATGTGGAATCTTCGGGTCAAACTTTCGAATACAAAGTTGTGTTTTCCGTGTTTGACGAAGATGGAAATTTGATAATGCAAATCCCTAGTGATCCGAAAATTATTAACGATTCTGAGAGAATACACCATGTTGTTGAATCTAAACAAGTTCCTATCAATTTTAAGTACAAATGTGATGTTGAAGTAACATATAAAAAAGTTTGTACACCTGATACAGGAATAATCAGACAGTCTACGGAGATTAGTTGTCCTGTTGAAAATCCCCCTACCTCAACTCCCGCAACAAATCCAACCTTAACACCATCGCCAACTCCTTTTCGTCGAACTGGCGTAGAATGCTCTAAGTGTTCGCAACTTCAAGTGACAGTAGATTTAACGACTATTCCCCCCCCTCCTAAATTTCCACCAAATATAGATGAACCTGGTCTAAAGATTGGCCGCGTCAAACTTGCTTCATCAAGCGCGGATTGTCCAGGGGGTATAAATTGCGATAACATAGATCTTAAATGGGTAGCGTTTGCTGGACCTTCTTGTGGAAATGTCAATGATGATACGAGCATAGTTATCCCAACTCCCCCTGATAGATTAGACATAAGTTGTGCTGAAGCAACGGGGCCAGACGGAGCAGTTTTCAGACTCCATCAGGCTGTTGAGGATGGGTGCCGATGTTATCAACTTCGACTTGATATAAATGGTGAAAACGATCCACCGGTCTGTCCAAATCCAGAAGAATTAAGAGTATGTTGTCCTCTACGATGCGCGCCACCACAAATCATTGATGATCCTAATAATCCAGATGATAACTGTGATGGTGATCCAGATGGGCCAAATCCAAACGTACCCGCAGCAGATCAATGCTACTTTGACCTTACAGAACCTAACGCATGTCCTATCTTAAAAAAAGAAGCTCAATTTAGAACACAAATCGGATCGAATCTTGGAACAGGAGAAATAGAATTTGATGATGATTTTAAAGAAAGTAATAAGCAGGTACAAAACGGCACTGATGATCCTACATATACATATAATGATGCTGGAGTATACGACGTAGAACTTCGATGTAAAAACTCAGCTGGAAATGATAAAACGTGTAAAAAGCGCATCACCGTAACGTGCGAAAGTGGCGGCGGGGGTGGTGGTGGAGGCGGCGGTGGAGGTGGTGGAGGTAGTGGAACACCAAGACCGAGCCCAAGTAATACACCACCATTTTGCCCATTACAAGATCAGACCGTAACAGGAATATGTCAATAAATGAACGTAAAAAAAATATTTTAGTCGCATTTACACTACTAGTCCTTGGAGTTGGGATTATCGCAGGTTTATTTTTAGTACGACAACGTCAACTTATTAAAAAAGAAGCTGCTATTCCTGAAGGTCGAACAATAACATGTTCTTGGGAAATTGACGGAACGTATGAAGTAAGTGTTGTCGATAGTCAAGGCAATACTATCTTAGGTCCCGAAACTGTAACCGGAACATCCTTTACTTTTATTAATGTTGATACTACTTCACTTCCCGATCCTGTTTTTTGCCAAATAAATACCATTGGTGCATCAACGGCTTGTGTACCAATACGTAGTGGTCCTATTTCTTGTCCTATTCCTCCCGAAGTAACAGACACACCAACACCAACTCCAGAACTTCCCGGCTGTTATCAAACCTGTGGTACCGGAGTACCTTCTTGTCAGCCTGGTTTAGGCTGTGTATATCCGGGGGGTGAAGCCTGTGATCAGGGAGGAGAAGGATGTTACTGCTTTAGTGAAGCTCTTTGTGATATAACGCCAACTACCACACCAACACTGACTTCTACCCCAACGCTGACAAGCACACCAACGCCGACACTTACGCCGACTGCCACACCAACACTACCTCCTGGCGTTACACCAACATCTACACCACCTATTACACCAACAAGAACACCAACTCCTACATCGACTCCAACACGCACTCCTACGCCAACACCAACACCAATTAGCTGTCCATTACCTGACGCTGTAGAAAATCTTGCACTCAGCTGTGATCCTGGACGATGTTCGTGGGAGGGAGTTTCTGGAGTTTCTGCATATAAGGTAAATGTTGTTGATGATACAACAGGACTTTCTATATACGAAAATGGGTTTATTCGCACATTAAATACACAGGTTACATTCACTGTTCAAGCAAATCACGCATATAAATGCTATGTAGAATCAGAGAACTCTTGTGGCTCCAGTCCTGCAGAAGGATCAGATCTGTGCACACTTGTTGTGCCAACAGATACACCAACACCAAGCAAAACCCCACCACCGACAAGCACACCAAAACCAACAAGCATAGCTGGTCCTACAAGTACTCCAACAAAAACATTGACACCGACAGGTACGTTTATCGCTCAAGAAGATACACCAACACCAGTAAAAGGGTTGTCACCAACCACAACACCGTTCCCAACCTTACCAGTTGCCGGAATATCGCAAAGACTATTATTCACTGTTATCACAATAGGTGCTCTTATCGCAATCGGAATAGGATTGTTCTTACCATACTAAACTTCATACGCATTCTTCGTACTCTTCGTGTTACCATGATAATATGGATCTTACCTTTCAGAAAATTGTAATAGGAATTGTAGGATTTCTTATCGCGCTCAACCTTGTAATTCTCGATATTGAAGTGTTACGAGAATCCCCAAATCCGACTATTCAAACGATTGTGCAAAAAACCCTTCCTATGCCAACGCAGGTTCCACAACCGACAACTATCCAATCACTTATAAAAACTTCGCAAACATGTTCTCCATCATGTATAGATCTGATTCAAGAAGCAACTGCTTCATTAAAATTGGATAAAACTACAACAACACAAACCAATACGTCTCCTTCGACAGCTAAAGAATTCTTTATATCTATGGGTTCAGGATCTACGTCAGCAGGAGATTGGGAAGATGTAAATGGTCTTCAGGCATATGTTGATACTACTCAATATAACGGCATAAAATCTGCTATTTTTGAAGCTTCTGTACGCGTACCTACAAAAAATCAATGGGTTGATGTAAGGCTGTATAATGTGACGGACAAACATCCTGTATGGTTTTCTGAGGTGAGGTTTCCAGGTGGAAGTGATCCAAAATTGATAAGATCTGAAACAATGGTTCTTGATCCAGGAAGTAAACTCTTACAAGTACAAATGAGAACTCAGCTAAGACACATTGCCTATCTCGATCAGTCAAGAATCGTGATCACAACGTATTGATGTGAATTAATTATATCGATCAGTTATCAAGAGCTGATTCTATTAAAGTTCTTGATACATATAAACAAGATCTTCTCTTTTATTCTTGTAAACTATCCCTTTAGGTAATCTCCCGAATTCTGAAAATCCGGCTTTCCTATACATGTCTAGTCCTATATTGTTAGGTGCAAAAACTTCAAGAGTAACAATTTCAATATTTGGAATGCATCTTTTAGCTTCTTGAAGAATCAAATTAATCATCAACTTACCCATCCCCTGACCTCTCATTTCTTTTGCAACTGAGATCCCCAAAACTCCTGTGTGTTTTTCTGTCCTATCTTTCATATCAATCTGAGTTATACCTACCACTTTATCATCAACTACTAAAAACAACATTACTGCGGTGAGCTTCTCAATCTTGTTCAACATATCACTTAAAAATTTTTGTTCTTCCTTAAGAGTAAGTTGTTCTCCCTGAAAGGGTATAAAGGTTTGCTCTCGGGAAAGCACATTAATATACTCTAGCATCATAGGAGCGTCTTCATTCTTTGGATAACGAATTATATATTGCTTCCCATTTTTAGTTTTTCCTGAAATAATAGTTCGTCCATCCATTTCGAAAGTATAGCAAAAAAGGGGTGTGTGAAGTATATCACACCTGCCATGTGTGATGAGGCTCACACACGGTTGAGTTAATGGTAATTTAACTTAATGAAAATTAATAAATGCGATTTAATAATCGTATAAGATTTAGGTTGGATTATGACAAAAGCACTCCTCCATCGACAATGATTTGCGCGCCTGTCATGTATGAAGACATATCAGAAGCGAGAAAAAGTGCAACTTTTCCTATATCATCAGGTTCTCCCATACGATGCATCGGTATTTTTTTAAGAAACATCTCCATTAGTTGCACCGGATCTACCCCTTCGGGCATTGGTACTGCTTTTTGAAATTCTTGAACTCCTGGCGTCAATATTCCTCCTGGAGCGATAGCATTTACCCAAATTCTATGAACAGCCAGTTCAAGAGCGACATTTTTTGTAAATCCCCATACACCATGCTTCGAAGCATCATAATGAGCCAGGCCAATTGACGAAGGATGCAATGCATCAATAGATGTGATATTGATAATCTTACCTCCTCTGTCTTGTTCTATCATTTTCTCGGACACATATTTTGTACAAAGAAATACACCTTTGAGATTGATTGCTAAGACTTGTTCAAACTCTGCTAAAGTCATATTCTTAACAGGGATGTTTGGATACACGCCGGCATTGTTTACTAATATGTCTACACCACCATAAGTAGCTACTGTTTCGCCCACCATATTTTTTACATCATCTTCCACTGAAACATCTATCTTTATTCCTTTTACGTTCCATCCCTTATTTGCCAGCTGGTTTACTGTCTCGTCTAGAGTATCTTGTGTCCGGCTTGCGACCATAACATTTGCTCCCGCCTCTGCGAGTCGATAAGAAATGCCATAACCTATTCCAACAGCACCAGTTACAATAGCAGTTTTTCCTGAAAGATTAAGTAAGGAAAGTAGGGGTATAGGCTCTGCCATATATAAGGTTATAGTCTTACAGAAACCTGATGTCAATAGAAAAATTATTCTCCTGTTTGTCCGCTAGAAGTTGATTCTGAATCAGACGCTGCTTTGGTAGGAGTTGCAGTTGGTTTCTCCTCCTCTTTTGATTGCTGACCACCGATGATTATTACTACATCAACACTTTCGTCCTCGCTAAGTTCTTCAACATCAATAGTTCCATATGTATCAGATAATGTTTCCTTAAGAAGTTCTATAAATCCATCTGGTACATTTGCTTTTTTTTGTATGATAGTGTTTTTATAATCATAATTATCTGCATTTCCAGTACTATCAACAGTGAAACCAGCATCTTTAAGCTCTCCTTCGAGCTTCCCTGCTAAACCAACAGTTCCACTTCCATTAAGAACTTTTATAGAAAAATCGCTCTTTTCAAACGCTGGTTCTTCTGTGGGTTGCGGAGCTTGAGTAACAAAAGTTTCTTCAACAGTTTTTTCACTCTGACTCTCTTGATTTGACCGATTCATAAAAAACCAAGCGCCCGCACCAATTGCGAGTAAGATAGCGACAGCAACAATGATAATTTTTTTATTCATGGTGTATATTGTACAATATTTTTAAGCTTATAGTTATGTATTTTACAATACCTCCTATTTCATGACAATTACAAAAATGGCGCGAATCGTTACAGTAATTTATATTATTTTTATTAGCTTATTTGCACTTGATATCTTCGATGCAGGATATGATCCGTTAGAGCTTATTGTCGGCCTATTTATGCATCTTATTCCCTCATTTATATTTATCGCGATAGCAATTATCGCATGGAAAAAAGAAAGACTTGGAGGATTGCTTTTTATTTTAGCCAGCCTGGTAACTGTTGTGTTATTCAATACTTATAAAAGTTTTGGGTCGTTTTTACTCGTATCACTTCCTCTCATAATAATCGGCGGACTATTTTTAAGCTCAAGAATGCGAAAGTTTCACTGAAGATTTTTATTTACGAGAGATAAGCCGTAGTCATAAATCTAACACTTTAAACTGCTCTTTTGGCCAAAGTTCTGTATTAAAAAATTTGATTTTCTTCGGAGTTATTTTATAGATTGTCGATACTCCAGCATCTAGAAATTTTTTAGGGTCAACTAATTGTTCACCCTTACTTCCTGCTATCAATTTATTCCACATTTTAAACATCCATTCCAACTTAGAAATTATATGAACTGGTTGAGCCGTACCATTTATTTGCAGACCTTTTTGTGGCTCGTAAATCGATTGATAAGAATCGGCTATAGCAATAGCAACTTTATTATTTATAGCTAATGCTTGACAATGCTCGCGCCAACTTTTGCTCAAAAAATAAAGGTTTAAATTAGCATCATGGACATAATACACATTCGCTATCCAAGGATATTCTCCATAAGTTGCTACTGACATCAGTTTTTGTGTAGAGAGATATTTATTGATTTCCTGTTTAAGATTCATGTTGTTTATTATTCGAAAATTCCTAGATAATCAAAGTTTTTCATCTCTTTATTAAGCTTGTCGATGAAAAGACTATTATCTTCTCCAAGCATTTCCCAAATCATCATTATTGTTTGTTCCCAATCATGACCTAGTTGACCAAGAATAAATCTGAGAATAAATTCAGCTATTTCTTCATTTGATCCGTGAAAAGTAATGTTTACCTTTTCAAGATGATCAATGAAGTTGTTGACAATCTCATCTCCCGGATATGTTACCCACGCTGGAATATCTTTACCAATGCTTTCGGAAGGATATTTGGAATTTAGAGCAACTGCATCAATAATATTCTTTTCTTTTACTTGTTGTAAAATATCTTTTAATATATCTCTCCAATCATGTAGCGCCTTTTGCGTTCTGATTATAATAATTAGTAACTGATTTATATCAGTAGAAGTACCTAAAACTTGGGGATATTTTTTACTTTTCCCAATTTTACTTAGTAGACTAAATGCTTCTTTATCCCACTCTGTGTAAAGTGAGTAGCGATATTGTGGAGGATAATGTATAGACATAGTAATATAAAGCGGTGGGTTTTCTATTAACTGTCATTCGCTTACTCCAACATTAACTTCCAACAGTATATTCATTCTGTTGAATCTCATCAAAACCAATCTCAGAACAGTTTTGGCATTCAAATGTAAAACCATCGAGCATTGTATTTTGTCCATTATATCCTGATGTACCAAACACCCATTGATCAGAATATGCTGATTGATCTATCTGGTACTGTTCTCGTCTTCCAGCTGGACCTCCTGGATCCCCGATTGTTGAAGTATACCGTCCTTCTGTAGTTGTTGCATGATCGTCTGGTATAAATATCCATACAACATGATATTTATCGAGTTCATCATTTCCATCAAAATCCCAGTTCGCATAAAGGTCATTACCTACACCACCTGAGTGATTATACGCCCAATGCATATGACTAGGTCCACAGATTTCCCCAGTGTTTCTACAAATAAGTGTATCTATGTTCCCACAAAAACCTTCATTCCAATCAATCGCCCATCTATTTGGTTCTCCTCCATATTTTGTCCACTGACAACCACCATCCGCAACACGTTCCCATCCATTACATTCATAACCACCACAAGCTTCTGATTTACATGAATCACATCCTTGAGCATTTACACCCCCAACAAAATATAATCCTAGGAGAATTAAAAAAACCAATATTAATTTTTTCATAAGCTTAATGTATTTGAGTAACTAACAACATCTCCCCCCGGAGATAATCCGACCTGAATAAATGGATGAACTTTATCATCAAGTATGGTACTAGTATCTTCCCACCTAAAGAAGGTTCTGATTGTGTATTCATTCTCTTTTACATTGACTTTTAGCGTAAGATTGTCTAATGAAACAGGACTATATTCCTTGGCAATATTTTCTGCGATTGTTTGAAGTTTAGCCTGATTCAATGAAGCAATTTCATTGTACGTTATACGAGCTTCACCTTCTTTAAATGGTCTTGGACCATATTGTATTACTTCATTCGTTGATTCATTTACTACATACATATGAAGGCCAACGGTATATAGTTCTAACTTAGCAGCGCTTTTATATGGATCGTCGCCGCGCATCTTATATTCAATGACGTCTGCGCTTCTTTTTGTATTTGCAAGCGTTGCAAACGTATCTATGTTTTTTATTGCATTTTGACGCTCGCTTTCAGGACGAGCTAATAGCTTATGGACCTGAGCCATTGTTTCATCTTGAAGAGCTTCTATCTTTTCAGCTGATGCTCCTGAAAATACTTTTCTTCCTCTAAACTCTTCAGTTGTTCCATGCTCAAATTCATAATCTGTTGCGGTTTTAAGATTTGATAGCAACTGCTTTGCCACAGCAACCTTTTCTTGACTGGTAGCTGGATATTCATATCCGCCCTCTTGATTTTGGGCGAACACGACTGACCCTATGACTAAACCTAGAGATAGAACTATAGCAATAAGTCCTATTGTTATTCTTCTATTTTTCATAGGAAGTACATAGAACTGATAATAGCTGTAATATAGTACTATTTCTTACGGAAGTAAAGTATGATTTCTGTCAAAACAAAACCAATTTTTTCAGCTTATAAAAATTGAAAGAGTAGGAGTTATTCATCTGGATATAAAATACTATAGATCAAAATACCCTCTTACATTTCCGACGTTTGTCCATCAAAATGCTCTTCTTTTTCGTCTGCTTTTGTGGGTTGTATCGTGTCTTTTTGATGTTCTGGGGGGGAATAAAGAGTGTAAAGTTTCAATTCGCTATTTCCAGTATTAATGACGTTGTGATGTGTTCCTGCAGGGATAATGATGGCCCAGTTATCACTCACATTGTATTCTGTCTCGCCATTATTAAGAATTACTTTAGCTCTTCCTTGCTCTATACGAATGAATTGGTCAAGCTCATGAATTTCGTTACTAATTTCTTCACCGGGCTTGAGGTTCATTACTACGAGTTGTGTATTTCGTGCGGTATAAAGCACGCGACGATAATCTGAATTTTTGATCGTTACTTCTTCAATATTTGCCGCATACCCTTTCATATATACAGTATAGTACTATTGCTAAAATTATTTTCTGTAATAAACCCTTATCCATTCAATATTTCTGGTTAAGTCTTTTTCTTTTTCAAAGAAAATTTTATGTAATCCGATTTGAGAAAACATCTGTTCTAACTCGTTTGGCATTAATAAGGTAAATAATCAAGATTTGATTCTGGCAATCTGTTAGCTATTTTTTTAGCATAATCATCTGCTATCTCATTATATTTTTGAATTGTTCGCGACACCCGATCTTGCATAGTAAAATACAGTTTCTTTAGTTTAAAATACAAGCCTCCAGATAAATAATAAAATCAAGATTGCTGCAATAGTCCCAAGTATATTTCTAGGAATCGGTATAAAACTAAATGCGATATCAGCAAGTACTAGAAAAATTAACAGTCCGATGATGAATTCAACAAGTCCCATTAGAATCACCCCCAATCTCATTCATGTTACAATTATATAAAATTAACCGAAGGGGGGTGAACTCTATGAATCAACAACCAGCTACTACTGGAGGAACACAACCTGTAACAAAAGAAGAAAAACCATACATATTAAGCAATAAAACTGTTAATTATATTCTTGGATTAGTTGAGGCATTATTGCTTTTGCGATTTATTTTTAAACTATCAGGTGCAAATCCGGGGGCAGGCATCGTGCAATTTTTATACGATGTCACAAATGTATTGATGGCGCCCTTTTTATTTATTTTTCCAACTTCGGCATCAGGAGGATCTATTTTTGAATGGTCGATATTAGTCGCAATGGTTATATACGCACTTGTGGTTTATGGAATTATAGGGATTCTTGATATAATTCGTACAGCTGATACTAACAAAACATAATCGCACAAAAATTAGATTGAATAGATGAGACAATATTATGATGCTATGATATTGTAAAATTTGTTCTATTTGTTTTTTATATCCATAATCTTTGCTTTTTCTCTCTTCCCCATCCTTTAATCTCTTTCTCTCGCCTTCGTCCCTCGATTAATGTTTCATACTTCTCTTTATACTTTAAAATAACCGGTCTTCTTAACTTAGTATAGTGAGCTCCTCGCTTTGAATCATTATGTTCTTTTAGCCTTTTTTCTAAATTATTGGTACATCCGGTGTAATATGAGCTGTCTGCGCACTGAAGAATATAAACAAAATAAGACATAAGATTAACAACCCTCGGGGTTAGGACACAAAACCATTTAATCTTTATAACTATAATCTAGAGAATTAAAACTTTTTGGATTTTTGCGCCGTACATTTTTCCGTTAGCTGGGTTAATCCTTCCTAATTGTGGTTCAATAGAAATTATTCCAGACAAAGGCCTATCACCAAATTGCCGATTAAGCAGAAGTCTGTGTTCCATTGGAGTTTTATCTACAGTCTGATGTTCGGGAACTTGAAAAATAGAATGTCCTACATCTTTATAAGGATCAAGTACTTCCATTCTTTTCTCTTTTGTTAAATAAATACAGTAATCATACAGATCATTGACCGTCTTCGCTTCTTTTTCAGAAAATAATGCAGTTTTCTCAACAATTTCTTTTACATCCTTAATGATGCTTTCAAAAAAAACATTCTCTCCAACTATAACGGTATCACACCAGTTGGTCCAAATGGTTCCCATCATTGGAGTACAATCAATGAAGATGATATCGCTTTCTTTTACTCTAATGTCTTCAGAAGGAAGATGTATTCTTCTACTAATTGGTTTCCCTGTAGCCTCTCCTGAATAGACAAGCACTGGGTACCAATATTCCTTGAAACCTCTATCCTCTAATAGTGCGTAATATCTATCTGCAATGCTTTTTTCAGATTGACCTGGAGATATTTCCCTACTTAGTACATTGGTTGCCTCAACAGTTAATTTTTGAAGTTCATCGAATTTTTTTAGATACTCTTGATCTCGAAGCATTTACTACATGATAGCACTAACACCAACTCCAACTCTAGGATATTTTTTCACAGCTTTAGTATTATAGCTCCTTTAAACATCATGTCCTCTATTATTAGCAGTTAAAAAGGATATTCCTTGCTTTGAAAGTTTATCCGCTTCTAGTTCTATGAAATTATGGGTGTAAAAATCTCCAGAAGTTCCATGAGAGTGAAATACAGCAATATCACTCTTCTTATTCACCCAAAAACCCTTTAGTTCAAGACCATCTTTAGTGATAGTAGTTGCGAGCTGGCCACTTAACATATAGCGTGTTAAGACTATTCTATCAGGAAATAAAAAAGAAACAATCGAAAAAAGTGGTGTGTGAGGTTCATCACACACGCGGTGTGTGATGATTTTATTTGGATACCGCTGTTAAATCATTTTCCGATTTTATGTTTACAGCATCTTGGAGGAGCCTTTCAAAAATAGCTGCAGTACTTGCAATTACTATGGAGGCAAACATGGTGTAAATACCTAAAGCAACAGGACCAGCTACATCATCACCACTGGCATTTAAAATAAGAAAGACATCTCCCAACACAATAAAGACAGGGATGACTAGTGCACAGTATTTTATTATCCTCACAGCTTTCACTGCTAATTGAGAAAAGACTTTATTGCTATCAACATAACCTAAAAACTTAAATGCGTAATATAACGCAACAAAAAATGGAATTGAAGCTATATAACCATAGATAATAAGTGGATCTTTATAAATACTGATTAGATCTAAGTTAGTAGCTCTTCCTTCAAGTTGGGGAAACCAAATCATCCATATAAGGGTACCGATTGCGATAAGTAAAATGACTACCTTTAGGAATAATGTTGAACTTTGTTTTACAAGTATTTTACCCATACATTGATATGCTAACTCCTATTTTATCGATTTTAAGAGATTTTTATAAGCTTTTATCAAAGTTCCCTTTTTTGTCTTAGTCCATTTCTTAACTTCCTATTCTCTTTTCATAGCTTCTTGGAGCGTGGAAAATTTTTCAGAATAAACTAAAGCAACTGGTTTCTTTGCTCGTAAATATTTTGCGCCTCGGGAAGTAGAAGAGTTATGCTCATGAATTCTTTTTTCTAAATTATTTGTCTGTCCGCAATATAAAGTACTATCAGAACATCGAAGAATATAGAAGTAAAACATTTATTAATTCCTTTCGACTCGTTTCACTCACTCAAGACCTTCGCTTGTTCTAATCAATAAATTTGTCCGGGAGAGAAATCGGTTTATACTCCTTGAAATAATTAATAATATTGTTAATATCATCCTCGATGAGGACAATATTTCCAAGCGCAATTTTTGAGAAGCTTTTTTCAGTCATATATTTCAGGAATTCAATGAATTTGTCGTAAAAACCCTTGTAATTATAAATAGCTATTGGCTTATCAAACAATTTATTGGCTTTACCACCGACTATTATTCCTAATTCCTCAAGAGTCCCATAACCACCAGGTAAAATTATAAATCCATTTGATAGTTCAACAATTTTTCTTTTCCTATCCTCCATTGTTGGAACTAAAAATTTCTCATCCAAATTAGAATAGGCTTTATACCCTTTGGTTACTTTCATTAAGTCTTTTGCAATTACTCCAACTAAGTCTTTTCCACCATTATCTTTGTAACTTTTTGCAAGCTCTCCCATCATCCCATAATCGGTTCCTCCAAAAACAACTCCAAATCCTTCATGAGCCAAGCTAGCCGCAACCATATGAGTTAAATCTATATATTCGGGAGCCACTTTTAGAGAAGAAGTTAAACTTATACCAATTCTCATAGAGATATTATATGTTAATTAATAACCCTCGGGGTTGGGAATTTGAACGAGCTTATTATAAACTACATATCTAGAAACACTACCCTATTATTTGTCCAGGATAGAAACTTTTTTAGATCACTTATATCTATAACCAACGTTGCTGTATTAATATTAGGATGAAATCCCAGCTTCTCAAACTTCAAAAGATCTTTATCTACAATAATATTTACTTCTTTATTTTCGTCATTAATTAATCCGAAAGGAGATACTGCCCCCGGGAGTAATTCAAGATATTTCATAAGTCTTTCAGGGGAAGCAAGGCTGAGTCTACTTTCATCTAACTGAGAAGTAAGTTTTTTTAGATCAACTTGTTTTAAACCTTCAATAATTATTAGATAGTGTTTGTCTCCTTTTTTATTTCTAATAAAAAGGTTTTTGCTATGGCCAGTATTAATTCCTGCAAAATACTCATTTGCTTCTTCAACAGTATAAACCGCAGGATGCTCGTATTTTTGGTACTCAATACCTAATTCTTCAAGTATTTGATAAATATCTTTCATAATAAAGATTCCCGGATGTTAACCTTTAGATAACTGCTTTCTTCTAATAAAGAGCATACCTATAAACGCCCAGTTCATAACAACTAGCGAGATGGGGTAAAGCGACGTGGTGATTGTAAAGTTCGATAGAGCAAAAAGTGATAACAAAAATTTGAAACCACTTAAAAAATAAGTTATCAATGTTTCTTCGTTTGGCTTAAAGTAAGATTTCCTAAATGTTGGGAAAAATCCCAAAGCATCTATAACAGAAATAAGAATTACAGAAAGCAATGGTCCTTTTGTTAAATACCATAAAATAAGTGCCAACCCCGCCCCTATTAAACTTAACCAATCTATAAGTACAATATTTTTTCTTCCCTTTACTACACCAGCTATAAATATAAAAAAACATATAACTGCGGTGAATCCTGTAACCCAAGCTCCTGGTCCCGCCCCATCTACTACCTGACCCGCGAAACCTATTGCTGTTAATATTCCCCAAACTAGCCAAGAGAATGCATGGGGCTTAGTTTTATTTGCAAAGATATCCTTAAAATAGGGAATGTAACTAATGAATGCTATAACCGTAGCAGTAACTCCAATTACAGATTTGTAGTCCATGTTAGGAGTATATCAAGAAAGTTCTAACATAGCACACTGAGGCTATCTTAAAAAGGCTGGGGGACTAGGATTCGAACCTAGATAAACAGCTCCAAAGGCTGTTGTCCTACCATTAGACGATCCCCCAAATTAATATTACTTTACGATCCCCCAAGTTGATCCTATTATACCAAGATGAGGGTATATCTTGACAATATAACGAATGCTATACTATCTCTATGGACGAAGACATAACTCCAAAAGCTGACTTCCATAGGTACAGACCAACACTCAGACACATAATCACTGGGGCACTTTTTATGATACTAACTATCATCGTATCGTTTAATCTCGGTAAAACATCAATAAAACAAAACAACGTAACGATCTCTCCTACGATAGCTCAAACAACCACTTTAACACCTACTATCACGTTAGTTCAACAAAATATCGAACTCGGACCATGCCAAAGAGAGTATCAGCTCGATGTTGGAGTTGGCGCCCCATTCAAGCCTGAGGACATAAATATAGCACTCAAATACTTCCAAAAAAATGGATTGAAAATTATTGAGCCAGAGAATAAAAACTACGAAGCAAACAATGTTTATTTTGTCGTAGAAATACCTCCCCAATCAACGGGCCGTTTTTGGTTAAACAAAATGCAAAACGATGGTTTTACACACGTTGATTACCATATTGTGATCGGTTGTGATGAAATTAGTAGCTAGATGAATCATCGCCACCTCTCCTGCCACCTCCAGAACGATCATTGTCTCTTGGTGCTCGAGGTTTAGCTTCATTTACGACGATAGCTCTACCATCTAATTCCTTGCCGTTTAATTGGTCAACAGCTGCTTGGGCTTCTTCCTCTGATGACATTTCTACGAAGCCAAAACCTCTTGATCTACCAGTATGTCTATCTGTTATTACAGATGCAGAAACTACTGTTCCAGCTTGAGCAAAAAAGTCACGAAGGGATTCGTCTTTTGTGTCCCAGGATAAACTGCCTACGAATAATTTAGTTGTCATGTATATATATCACCTCCGTTCGTTGACATAAGAATATATACTAGAAATATTTTCTGAAGATTTAGCTCTACAGATGGGTAATTCGCATAACTAAGATAACTATTCAAGAATATTATATAGCAACGTAATTGATAAAGCAATGATATAATCTAAGGTATGAAAGCAGGAACTGTCGCTCTGATCGGAAGACCCAATGTAGGTAAATCAACACTTGTTAATAATCTTATTGGCCAAAAAGTAGCCATAACTTCTCCAAAGCCGCAAACAACACGCTTCCCTATCCATGGCTTATATGAAGATGAGCGTGGACAAATTATTTTTGTTGATACTCCAGGTATATTTAAAAAAGCCAAAGACCCAGTATCAAAAAAAATTAACAAAAAAGCATTGGAACCTCTCGCGGAAGATATTGATATTGTCCTTTATGTTATTGACCACACACGAACCCGTGATTTCGAAGAAGCTCAAATACTTGGTATTGTTCGTAAACAACGAATTCCAAAAATACTCGTTATAAACAAGGTAGATATAGAAAAACCTTCGTATCTTCCGCTTTATAAATTTCTCGAAGATGAATTCGATGCAATTGTCAAAGTTTCAGCTCTTGAAAGAACTCATCTCAAAAGACTTCTCGAAATAATTTTTGAAAAACTTCCAACACGGGAAAGACTTATTGACTCTTCACAATATGTATACCCCGTACTTAATATGGATAGTAAAACATTCATTGCAGAATTAATCCGTGAAAAAGTTTTTTTACGAACTCGAAAAGAAGTTCCCTATACAACTACTGTTATCGTTGATAATATAAAAGAACGAGATGAAAAATTGACCTATATAAAGGCTCGAGTCATAACAACAGATGATACATATAAAAAAATGCTCATTGGGACTGGAGGAAGGAGAATTAAAGAAATAGGAACCATGGCAAGAAAAGAGCTTGAAACTGCAACAAATAAAAAAATCTATCTCGATCTCACGGTTGAAGTGAACAAACATTGGGTAACCACATTGACGTAGGAAAAAAAATATACTATAGTATTTCCATCAATGGGTCTCGAAATCTCAATCGATAAGGTTATTCAAGACAAGTGCGGAATTGTTGGCGTTTATAATAAACATCCAAAACGTACTCTGCCGCGAGCTCTAACTGTTGCTAATCGTCTTCAACACAGAGGACAACATGGCGCTGGAATAGTTGTAAAAACTAATCGTAAATCTTACTTCTTTAAAAGCCATGGATTAATACAAGATATATTTACCCCTAAAGTTATTAGCAAATTTAATAAACCTGCTCAATGGATAATTACTCATAACAGATATGGAACTCATGGAGGATATAAAAAATATAATCTTCAACCCTGCATATCCTATGCTCAAAAAACACAAGTGGTAGTGGTTCAGAATGGAGAATTTACTTCTATCGATAAAATGAAAAAGAAGTTAAATAATAAAAAGAACATTTTTCATGATTCCAGTGATACAGTTATCTTCACAAAATTACTCGCTGAAGCACAAGGCAATACATGGGATGAAAAAGTAGTTTCAACGATAAATGATTCAAAAGGTGCCTTTAGTTTAATTATTGGAATAGATAATGCTATGTATATAGCGCGTGATCCCGACGGAATTCGACCTTTATTGATGGGAAATACTCGTGACGGATGGGTGGTTGCATCGGAAACAAGTGGTCTTGAAAAAATAGGTGCGACAAATATTCGAAAAATAAAGCGGGGAGAAATACTCAAACTTGATTCAGAAGGTATAACATCTCTTCAAAATGGCCCAGAAGGAGAAGGTCATTTTTGTGATTTCGAATGGGCATATTTTAGCTATCCTAATTCATCATATCCTACTCACGAAAATGGTAACGAAAACGCAAAAGCACGACAATGGTTATCATTTGCACGATTCAGAGAAAGATGTGGAGAAATTATGGCGGAAGAAAATCCGGTGAAAAATGCAACATTTGCAGTAGGTATTCCTAACTCGGGAGTGTATGTTGCAATGGGTTATTCAAATAAATCAGGAATTCCTTACAGGCAAGTAATTATAAGAGATCACTATGACCATGACGGGCTCCAAAGACTTTTCATGAGAGATGATCAGATGCAAAAAATTAGTAAACGTATACTTAAAAAATTGACGCTTAATCCTGACATTAATATATGGAGAAAAGCTATTGTAGTTGTTGGGGATGATTCCATAGTGCGTGGTAATGTTTCCGAGCGAATTACTAAAGCAATCTTATCGCTCGGTGCTAAAGAAGTACACTGGGTTATTGGATTTCCACCAGTTGCACATCCATGTTTTTTAGGAGTTAGTATGAGATCAGGAGAAGAGCTTATTGCACATCGGTTTAATTCTGATCCAAAAAAAATAGCCCAAGCAATTGGCGCAACGAGTGTCAACTATATAAGTCCAAAAGGTTTTATTCAAGCACGAAAATTATCTTCAAACGTCAAAATGCCAAAAGATCCACGGATGATATTTTTGGAAAATGGGGGGTGTGCGGGATGTATAACAGGAATGTATCCAATTGAAAGAGAATAAGCTATGAACCTTGCAATTCTTATCTCCGGAAGTGGGACCACGATGGAAGCTGTTATAACAGCTATTAAAGAAGGTCGACTAACAAACATTAATCCTGCTATCGTTGTTTCAAGTGATTCAACAGCAGGAGGTCTCGAAAAGGCAAAAAAACTTGGAATTAAATCTATTATTGTTGAAAGAAAAAAATATTCATCACAAGAAGAATTTGGAAATGCTCTTCTTGATATATTTCATAGTAATAATGTTGACTTTATCTCTCAAAATGGGTGGCACCCACTTATGCCAAAAAATGTAATCGATAAATTTCTAAACAAAATTATCAACCAACATCCAGGACCACTTGATCCAGGGTATCCGGATTTTGGAGGCAAAAATATGTATGGATTACGTGTAACATGCGCGCGTCTTGGATACATAGCACTTGTTCACGCGGATCTATGGACCGAAAGCGTGATCCACTATGTTAATGAAAAATATGATAAAGGTAAACTCATACAAATAAAACCACTTGGAATCAGGGATGCGTTTTTTGTCAATGATATTAATGGTCTAAGAAAAAAATCAGATATTCTTAAAAAACATTCAGAAGAAATTCAAAAAAAATTATTTCCATTAGAATATGAAGACGTCATAGAAGTTTTACAAGAATTTGCAAATGGAAAAAATCCGATTTATGAAAGAAAACATCGTTTGATTCGAGAGGAAAATTTTTCACAACTCGAAGAAGCCAAAAAATTAGCAATTGAGTTATTTACCTGAAATAATTTTCAGATTTCCAATTTCAAATCTCAAATTTAATATATACTATGGCCATGCGTATTCTCGTCGTAGGTAGTGGTGGACGCGAACATACGATCGGATGGAAAATTGCACAATCTTCTTCGGTCAAAAAAATATACTTCGCTCCTGGTAATGGTGGAACTTCTCAACTTGGAGAAAATATTGATATCAAAGCCGACGATATTGAAAGCCTTGCTGATTTCGCGTTAAAGAATTCCGTTGATTTGACTATCATCGGTCCGGAAGTACCTCTTTCAATGGGTATTGTCGATTTATTCCAAAAGAAAAATCTACCTATTTTCGGACCAATGCAATATGCTGCCCAACTGGAATCAAGTAAAGCGTGGGCAGTCGAATTTATGCGCTCATATAAAATCCCCCATCCTGATTCATATATTATTAAAACTTTTGATGAAGCAATTAAATTTGTGAGTAAACCACAATGGAAACAATATGTCATTAAAGCTGATGGATTAGCCGGAGGTAAAGGAGTACATCTTCCCGCCACACAAAAAGATGCAGAAATATCCGTAAGACAAATGATGATAGATAAAATATATGGCGATGCAGGAAATATTCTGGTTTTCCAAGAGAAAATAATAGGTCCTGAAGTTTCTGTTGTAACAATAGTTGATGGACAAAATTATCATATCTTGCCGCTTTCACAGGATCATAAAAGGGTTTTTGATCATGATAAAGGACCTAATACTGGTGGTATGGGTTCATATACTCCTACTCCATTTGTTAGCAAAAAATTATTCAAGAAAATTGAGTCTGAAATTATTCAGCCAACTATCATGGGAATGAAACAGAATAATCATCCATACAATGGTTTTCTATATTTTGGTCTTATGATCGTTGAAGGATCACCTTTTGTTATTGAATATAATGTACGACTTGGAGATCCAGAAACCCAATCCCAACTCCCACTCATTGAGTCTGATTTTGTCGAAATATTACAATCTTGTATCAGAGGATCGTTATCATCGCTCTCAATATCTCATCAAGCAGCTGTATGCGTTGTTCTAGCAGCTCCAGGATATCCAGGAAAAATTGAGACTGGTCAAATTGTACATAATGCTGAGACTATCCAAAACAGTAAAAGTGTTCTTGTCTTTCACGCAGGAACTTCAAATGAAAATGGGGTTATTAAGGTAACTAGTGGCCGATCTCTTAATGTCGTTGGACTTGGAAAAAATATTAAAGAAGCACAGACCAATGTATATAAAGCTATCGGTAAAAAAAATAATGGAGTTTATTTCGATAATATGCACTATAGAAAAGATATAGCAAACTATGCCATATAAAATCCATGTAGCATACATAGTTCCTGATACAAGAGCAGATGTTAAAAAGAGATATATTGAAAATCTTGGTATTGTTAAAAAGCTTAACAATTTGGTTCTTGTCGATGCTTACACTATAGATCAACAACTATCAAAACTTTCTCTAAGCAAAATCGCACAAATAATTACTGATCCAGACAGTGAAACTTATACTATCAACGAACCGCTTGCACCGAAAAAATTCGATTGGGTCATTGAAATAGGTTTTTTGCCCGGCGTAACAGATAATATTGGTACAACTGCCCGTGAAACAATCGAAGATATTCTTGAAACTCGGCTTAATGGACAAGGAGTGTACTCTAGTCAGTTGCTATTTTTATCTGGTTCTCTTACGAAACCTCTAGTTAAACAAATTGCAGAAAGTCTTTATAACCCCCTCATTCAACGAGCATATATTAAATCGTTTAATGAATTTAACCGCGACCGAGGCATGGATAATATAGTTCCAGAAGTGAGAATTCAGAAAAAACCACACGTTCTTTCTATAGATCTCAAAGTAAATGATGATGAGTTAGAAAAAATTGGAAAGCTCGGTATTAAAAACGTTGACGGTACACGTCGAGGACCACTTGCTTTAGATCTTGAAGCACTTAAAATAATCCGTGATTACTTTAATAAAAAAGGTCGAAAACCTACCGATATAGAGCTTGAATCACTGGCCCAAACGTGGTCTGAACATTGTAAGCATACTATCTTTGCTGATCCAATCGATGAAATTGAAAACGGACTGTTTAAAACATTTATAAAAGGCGCAACTGATAAAATTAGGAAACATAAAGGTAAAAGCGATTTTTGTGTTTCTGTTTTTACAGATAATTCTGGAGCAATTATTTTTGATGATGAATATTTAATTACTGATAAAGTTGAAACCCATAATAGTCCATCTGCTCTCGATCCTTTTGGTGGTGCAATAACAGGAATTGGCGGCGTCAATAGAGATACGTTAGGATTTGGTCTTGCAGCTAAACCAATCATAAATAAATATGGGTACTGCTTTGCGTATCCATGGGATAGCGAACCTCTTTTTCGAGACTCAGAAAGAAAACAAAAAATGTTACCACCGAAACGAATTCTGGAAGGGGTAATCGATGGAGTTCGCGTAGGAGGTAATAATTCAGGAATTCCAACACCTCAAGGATTTATGTTTTTTGACAAACGATATAAAGGCAAACCACTGGTATTTGTTGGTACTGTAGGATTGATTCCACGAAAAGTAGGAAACCATGTGGCATTTAAGAAAAAAGCAGAATCAGGAGATTATATCGTTATGATAGGAGGAAAAGTTGGTCAAGACGGTATTCATGGAGCAACATTTTCTTCAGAATCACTTAATACATCAAGCCCTGCTTCGGCTGTTCAAATTGGTGACCCTATAACTCAGAAAAAGTTAAGTGACGCGGTTGTAAAAGAAGCTCGTGACGCTGAGCTTTTCAATAGTATTACAGATAATGGCGCAGGAGGACTATCTTCATCTGTCTGTGAAATGGCTCGTGAATCAGGCGGATGTGTAGTTAATCTTGAAAAAGTGCCTCTGAAATATCCCGGGCTTGATCCATGGCAAATCTGGATTTCAGAATCACAGGAAAGAATGACACTTTCTGTTCCTCAAAAAAAATGGCGAAAAATTGCTGATTTATTTTCACGCCGTGGTGTTGAAGCAACAGTCATAGGAAAGTTTACAGCATCGGGAAAATGCGAGATATTCTATAACAAAAAAAGAATTATGAATATCGATATGGATTTCCTCCATGATGGAAGACCGATTAAAAGACAAGCTTCATTAACTTTCTTCACTCATTTCAAAGAACCAAAATTAAAGGAGGAAAAAAATTTCAACAACACAATAATATCAATGCTGAAACGTCCAAATATAGCAAGTTTCATGTTTATTTCGCAACAATATGATCACGAAGTGCAAGCGGGCTCGGTACTTAAACCACTTCAAGGTAAAGGTCTCGTAAATAGTGATGCCACTGTTACTCGTCCTGTCTTAACGTCACAAAAAGGTGTCATCCTCTCGTATGGTATTAATCCATATTATTCTGATATTGATACATATCATATGGCTGCTTGCGCAATAGATACAGCTATTAGGAATGTAATTTGTTCAGGCGCTCATCTGGATCATTTTGCCCTTCTAGATAATTTTTGCTGGTCAAGTTCCGATAGTCCTGAACGACTTTTCCAGCTTAAAAAAGCTACACAGGCATGCTATGATTACGCAGTTCAATATGGGACTCCTTTTATTTCTGGAAAAGATAGTATGTTTAATGATTTCAAGGGATATGATAAAAACGGAGATTTTATAAAAATTTCAGTTCCACCTACTCTCTTAATATCTGGGATAGGAGTCATTCCAGATGTTTCAAAAACTATTTCACTAGACCTAAAATTTCCCGGAGATTCTTTATATATTCTTGGTGAAACATTTGATGAATTAGGAGCATCTGAATATTTTCATATGCTCAGCGAGCATGCGCGAGATGACTCTATTGGAAATAGTGTTCCAAAAGTAAATGCACAAAAGAACAAATCAACATACTCAATAGTTTCTCATGCAATCAATAAAGGTTTGATTGCATCAGCTATTAGTGTTCATAGGGGTGGTCTTGTAATCGCACTTCTTAAAACCGCAATGGCTGGAATGCTTGGTATTAATGTTTCGCTTCATAATATTCCAGGAAAGGTAACAAATAATCATCAAGCTCTTTTTTCGGAAAGTCAGGGAAGAATTATTGTGAGTATTTCACCATCAAGTGAAAAAGAATTTCAGAAAATAGTTAAAAATATTCCGCATAAAAAAATTGGAACTGTATCAAAAAATAGTCGGGTTATGATTAGAGGGGTAAACAATAAAAAAATTGTTGATTTAAATATTAAGGATGCACTCAATGCATATCGAGAAACTTTTGCAGGATACTAAATTATGAAAAAACCAATTGGAATTATTCTTTCTGGATATGGACTTAATTGCGAAGAAGAAACAGCTCATGCATTTCAAATTGCTGGAGCACAAGCTGAAATCGTCCATATTAACGATCTTATTAAAGGATTAGTAAAACTTGATAAATACCAAATTATGGCTTTTCCTGGAGGATTCTCTTATGGGGACGATCTTGGATCCGGAAAGGCATATGCATTAAAATTTAAAAATCATCTACAAAAAGATCTTGACCGTTTTTCCCAAAGAGATACTTTAATCATAGGTATATGCAATGGGTTTCAGATTCTCACACATCTTAACCTACTTACAGGAACGCTTACATTTAATACATCAGCAAGGTATCTTGATCGCTGGGTAGATCTTAAAATTGAAAGTGAGAGCCCATGGCTCAGAAATATCAAAACCCTGTCTTGTCCTATTGCACATGGAGAAGGAAGATTTCATGCAAACAAAAAAATATTAAAAGACCTCAAACAAAATAAAATGATTGCTGCACGATATTATAATGGAGAAATGTCTGCATTATATAATCTCGATCCAAATCCAAACGGATCTTTAGACAACATTGCTGGTATTACAGATAGAACAGGACGGATTCTTGGAATCATGCCGCATCCTGAAAGAGCTATGTATTTCACACAACTTCCCCATTGGACATACTTAAAGGAAAAGCTGATCCGCAAATCAGTAAAAAATAAAAGGAATTTACCTACATACGGCCCAGGTTTAAAAATTTTTAAAAATGCTGTTTCATATTTTTTATGAGTACAAAATATACAATAGGAACTCTTGGTAGTCATTCTGCTTTGCAAATTTTAAAAGGCGCAAAAGATGAAGAGTTTAAAACATTGGTTGTAACCTTACCAAATAGAGTAAATTTCTATGAACGATTTTCATTCATTGATTCTGTTGACACAATTTCGACATTTACAGACTTTCCTTCTATTGAGAAAAAACTTATAAAAGAAAATGTCATCCTGATTCCCCATGGTTCTTTTGTTGCTTATCTTGGAATGGAAAGGAATAAAAAAATGAAAACTTTCTATTTTGGAAATAAACAGGTTCTTGACTGGGAGGAAGACCGGGAAAAGCAACATCAATGGCTAACCAAAGCACATATAGATACTCCACCCCAGTATAAAAATATTAAGGATGCAATATTCCCTGTCATCGTAAAATCGTTTGGTGCCGCAGGTGGATCCGGCTATTTTCTTGCTAAAAATCAACGAGATTTTGGTGAAAAAATCAAACTATTTAAGTCAAAAAGATATATTATTCAAAAATACATCACAGGAGTAACTCTTTATATTCACTATTTTTATTCTCCTATTGATAAAAAATTAGAAATTATGAGTATGGATCGACGATATGAAACAAACGCAGATGGATTAGGTCGAATTCCAGCATGGATACAGCATGAAGTAGAAATTCAACCAAGTTATGTTGTTGTGGGAAATAGTTCACTTATATTAAGAGAGTCCATGCTTCCACAAGCATTTGAAATGGGGGAAAAAATCATTGATGCATCAAAGTCTCTCATTGATAAACGTGGAATTTTTGGACCTTTTTGTTTAGAGACAATAATTACTCCTGACATGAAATTTTACGCTGTAGAAATTTCTGCGCGGATAGTGGCAGGGACTAATTTGTTCACTCATGGATCTGCATATTCATGGTTAAATTACAATGAACCAATGAGTACTGGAAGAAGAATTGCCCGGGAGATTAAATATGCAATTAAACAAAACAGACTTAATGAAATTTTAGATTAATGAAAAAACTTACATATAAACAATCAGGTGTAGATTATGACGCAATGGATCCTCTGAAAAGGATGGCTCAAATAGAAGGTCAAAAAACAGTAAAAAACCTAAAATTTAGCGGATTTCAAGAATATAAAAATTCTCGTGGAGAATCCGCATATGTTGTCGAAGGAAAAGATTCATATTTTGCGTGCGTTGAAGAAGGACTTGGAACAAAAAGCCTTATTGCAGATGACATGAGAAGCGTTACAGGCAAAACCTATTATGATAGTCTTGCGCAAGATACAGTTGCCATGATAGTAAACGATTTAATTACTGTTGGTGCGCAGCCGATTACAGTTCTTGCATACTGGGCGGTTGGAAACTCTAATTGGTTTAATGATAAAAAAAGGATGGAAGATCTCACAAAAGGTTGGGCTCATGCATGTAATCTTGCCGAGGCCTCATGGGGCGGTGGCGAAACTCCAACTTTGAAAGGAATTATTAAGACAAATATTATTGATCTAGCTGGTGCGGCATTTGGAATTATTAAACCAAAACAAAGACTGACTCTTGGAGACGAACTTCAAGCTGGAGATGCGATCATTCTTTTTCAATCAAGTGGAATCCATGCAAACGGACTTACCATAGCAAGAAAGATTGGAAGCAATCTACCCAAAAAATATGCAACGAAAATTTCAGACGGAGAAATGTATGGAGAGGCATTACTTAATCCAACAATAATATATACATCTTTGATAAGACAACTTTTTGAGGAGGGTATAAGGATTCACTATATGGTAAACATTACAGGGCATGGTTGGAGAAAAATAATGCGGCATTCAAAAAATTTCACTTATCGAATCCGTTCGATTCCCCCAGTTCCAAAGGTTATTCAATTTATAATGAATAAAGGACCGGTTGATATAAAAGAAGCGTATGCTAATTTTAATATGGGAGCTGGATTTGCAGTTTTTGTTCCGCAAAAAGATATCAAAAAAACAATAAAAATTGCAGAACAAAATCATATTAAAGCATATAATGCAGGAAGCGTTGAAAAAGGACAAAAACAGATTATTATTGAGCCTCTTAAGATCGTATACAAAGGAGATTTATTGAAAGTAAAGGCGTAAACTGTTTTGAATTCTTTTGTCGATTGGATAATCAAAGAGATCAAACTTCTTGTTTGATATTTTTTCATACACATCTATATATCTCTGTGCTAATTTAATGATAAGATCGGTCGCCATTTTTGGCGGTTGACCCTCCCCTGTGTAACCTCTTTTCGCATACCATAATCGCAAAAACTCCTTATCGAAATTATCAGGTTCTTGTCCTTTTTTCATTCTTTCTTTATATGTGTCTTCTACCCAGAATCGCGATGAATCCGGAGTATGAATTTCATCAATCAATGTCAATTTACCATCATAAAGTCCGAATTCATATTTTGTATCAACAAGAATAAGCCCATGATCTCTACACCACTTTGTCCCAAAATCAAAAAGATTCAAAGATGCCTTTTCCATCTGTTCGTATAATTCTTTCTGCACAAGACCACCGTTAACGATGTCTTCGCGAGTTAAGCGTTCGTCATGTTGTCCCACTTGCGCGTGTGTTGTTGGTGTAATAATAGGTTTGGATAAAATTTGATTTTTTATCATTCCTTCAGGGAATTCAATTCCATATATGTTTCGCTCACCCTTCTCATATGAATACCAGATTGATGTTTTTGTAACTCCTGTCATAAATCCTCTTACAACCATTTCAACAGGAATTGGTTGACAGTTTTTAGTAATCATTACGTTAGGATCTGGAACAGAAATCATATGATTATCAACAATATCTCTTGTTTTCTCAAACCAAAATTGTGAAAGAAGATTTAAAACAGCTCCTTTATATGGAATATGACCAAGAATAACATCAAATGCAGATTGTCTATCAGTAGTAATCAGGATTCTCTGATCATCTCGAAGATAAATATCTCTAACTTTTCCTTGAATCTTTTTTCCTAAATCTTTAATATCGACTGTTTTAAGAGTATGAGGAATTGCATTTTTTATCTTACCTTTTGTATCCATATTCGCTCAAAATATCTATCTACTTCTCATTCATTTCCTGAAGATATTTTTTATATCCAATCTTTCTTAATCTTTCATTCTTTTCTAGAACTTTTTTTGATTGTTGTGTCATATACTCATTTAATTTTACTCCTAAATTTTTATTTCCTCGCGCTAGAATTTTTATTGCTAGAAGTCCAGCATTTTTTGCAGCATTTATTCCTACTGTTGCAACTGGTACCCCCGGGGGCATTTGTACTATTGATAATAAAGAATCTAATCCTTTTAATGATTTGCTCTCAATTGGAACTCCTATTACTGGTCCGGAAAAATAAGCTGCACAAACACCAGCCAAGTGAGCTGCACCACCTGCTCCAGCAATAATTACGTCCACTTCACCTTTTGCAAGATCGATAACATATTGAGAAGTTTCTTTTGGAGTACGATGCGCTGAAAGAACGTTTATTTCATAGGAAATATTAAATTGCTCTAAAACCTCACAGACTTCCTTCATCACCGGTAAATCAGAATCTGATCCTAATAATATCGCAACTTTACTCATTGTTTTATTTTAGCTCGAATCATTTTAATTAACTGTTGGGCTCTCTCTGGAGCATCACCAATATGATTTTCTACATGTAAAAATTGTTCAATCTCGTCTTTTTCAATATATTGTAATATATTTTTGTTTTTCATCAATAAAAACTTCATGGGATTCTGCTTGCCTATCTGTACTTCTTCCCATGCTTTCATCGAAATTACTCTTAACTCCTCATGCATCTCCTGACGGTCAGCTCCTTTCCTCACTGTTTCTAGAATAATCTTCTCTGTGGCAAGAAATGGAGCGTATTGTTTGAGGTTGTAAGAAATCCTCTCTTTGTTCACAACGAGTCCAACGATAATTTTATCAGCTTTCATCATCATCTCATCGGTTGCTAGAAAAGCATCAGGAAAAATCACACGTTTATTTGCAGAATCATCCAGTGTTCTTTCTAAGTAGGAATGTGATGCATTTTCTAATGCGATAGTAGTCATTTGACTTATGAGTCGCCCAAGCGAACAAATATTTTCTGCTGTTAAAGGATTCTTCTTATAAGGCATTGAGGATGAACCTACTTGTTTCTTTCCAAATGGTTCGCTCCATTCTCCAAATTGAGCGGATTGAAGGATTCTTAAATCAGCAGCGTATTTCGAAAGCGATGATGAAATTGAAGCTAGTACTGACAAAGCAAGAAAATCATATTTTCTGGTATAAACCTGGTTGCTGATAACAGACGGCTCGAGTTCGAGTTTTTCCATAACTGTTTTCTCAAAAATAGAAAGGTTTTTAGTAAGAGTTTTATAACTTGCACTTGTTCCAACTGCTCCTTTCATTCCTTTTGCTTTAATTGTCTTTAATACATAATCTAGAAGCTCTAAATCTATAAGTAGATCCTGAGCATATAAACTCAGTCGATACCCTACTGTGGTTGGTTCTGCTGGTTGAAGATGGGTGTATCCAATAGTGGGAAGCTTAGAATATGTATCAATTTTTTGAGCAAAATGTTCTAATAATGTTATCAAATTATGCCTGATTAAGCCTAAAGCTTGTCTAATTCTATATGAGTCTGCATTATCAACAATATCCATGCTCGTTGCTCCAAGATGAATTTTGCCTCCACCGATTTTAGCTTTTTCAGCAAATTCCTTAATCGCAGCTACTACATCATGCTTTGTTTCTTTTTCAATTTCTAAAATACGCTCAATATCAATCTCATCCTGGTGACTTTTTAAATCTTTTAACTCACTAGCAGATACTAATCCCTCTTTATGCTGCACTTCAGCGAGAGCAATCCAAATTTTTCTCCAAATTTTATACTTATTCTTCTCGCTAAATATTCTACGCATCTCTTTTGATCCATAGCGCCATGAAAAGACTGATTGGTACGTATCAAAATCTATTTTCCCCATATACCGCTGTTGCACTAGGTTAAAATTGTTAATATTTTATTACTTCTTAACCCTTCTTTTATTTCAATTGCAATTCTTCTTCCTACATTTATTGGTTTCCCAAACAAATATCCACTATAAGGTGTGCTTGTTATGCCGGGAGAACCAGGAACTCTGGGGGAAACATCAACAACAACGATATCTTTTTTAGGAGGTCCAGGAGTGATAATTGATTGAAGAGCAAATGGACCTATTACTCCAGGCGAAAACATTTTTTCTGCAGTGGTCACGAAACGTTCTCCAAGTTCGTATATCTGGCTGAGCATTGATTCTAAAACAGTCACTGCGATGTGACCAGCCTCTTCATATTTAATACCAGTCTTTTTAATAAGCTCCTGGTGGTAAAATCCTGGAATTTTTGAAAATCCCTCGAGATTTGTCTGGCGACGTGTGTCTGTTCCTAATAATTCAAGCCTTTTATAAATAGGTGAATAAAAAAAATTGAAATTTACATGAACTCCGATAATAAATTCTTCAATAACGCTTTGTTCTAATTGCATTTTGGTAAAAATTTTCTGTTTCAATCCCTCATCAATTTTTTTTTGATAATCTTCATAACTATCAACAATAAAAAAAGCTCTTTCAAATCCTCTTTCTTTTTCTAAAATTTTAATAAGACATAATCTATCAATTTCTCTAGGATCAGAAAAAATCTTTGGGTAACGAATACCTGCTTGTTCTAAAAGATTATATTGATTAAAACCAAGGCTCCGTTCTTCAATTTTCAACATATAACGATTGCCAAACATTGGTATTTTGAAGGTATTTTCTATAGCTTCATAATCCGAGTCAAGATATACTTCAAAAGATCTATGAGGAACAAAAATTACATTCTTTGAACGTAAAAAGTCTTGGTTTTTTTTAACCAAAATTTCATTAAATTTTTCTAAAGCAAGGGTTTCATCAACGCATCCGAGATCATTTTGTGATTTGAAGTAATAATTATATGGTCTGTCTCGTCCAATTTGAGTTACCACGAGCGTCCTAAAGCCCTCATCCTTTGCCCCCCTACAAACCTCGAGAGCACTGTGACTACCTAAAACACCAATAGTAAGATTTTTCTTATCATATTGTTTAAAAATATTATTGATATTCATACCATTGATGCTTGCAATCTCTGTAAGCTTTCTTTCTTTCCCAATACTTCCATTGATTCGTTTAAAGGTGGAGTAACTTTTTTACCTGTAATCGCTACACGTACATACATAAAAAACTTACTAAAAGATATGTTGAGATCTTTTGCTACCACTTGCATATTTTCCCCGATATTATCTGCTTTCCAGTCATTATCACCTATCTTCTCAAGTCCATCATAGAGAGTTTTCAAAATTTCTCTATATTCTGAGAGATTGATTTCATACTTGTTTGGTTTTTCAATGAAAAACCGACAATATTCATCATATTCCTTGAGAGTTTTTATTCGCTCCTGAATCAGGGGAGTCGTCTTTTCTACTATATCTTTTGGGTATTGATCGCCGAAATACTTTAGAATTTGAGATTGGAGATTGGAAATTGGAGATTGTCTGATATATTCTCCATTCATCCACTCAAGCTTTCTCATATCAAAGATTGGTCCAACAGTGTTAATTCGGGAAAGATCAATTACTTCAACAAACTCTTCCAACGAAAAAATTTCTTCTTCCTTAGGATGAGACCAACCCATAAGCGCAAGAAAATTTAATACAGCATCTGGAAGAAACCCTTGTTGGAGATACCACGATGCCCAAACTGGATTTTTTCTCTTAGAGAGTTTTGATCTATCTGAATTTCGCAATAGTGGCATATGAATATATGTGGGTTTCTCCCATCCAAAAAATTCATGTAATAAAATATGTTTTGGTGTTGACGATATCCACTCTTCACCCCTAATAACATGTGATATCTCCATAAGATGATCGTCTACAACGACTGCTAAATGGTAAGTGGGATAACCATCAGATTTGAGAATAACCTGATCATCTAAAGTGTTGCTTTCCACAGAAATTTCACCACGAACCTCATCCTGAAAACTTATTTTCCTATCATCTGGAATCTTCATGCGAATTGTATGAGGTGTTAATTTACCATCTGAAGCCGCGGGTTGGTCGTGAGATTTGAGATTACGACAGTGTCTGTCATACATAGACATTTTTTTTTCTTCCATCATGTGTTTACGTACTTTCTCAAGTCTATCTGGAGTACAGAAACAGTAATAGGCGTGACCCTGCTCAACAAGCTGTTCTGCATATTTTTTATACAAATCAAGTCTTTCAGATTGACGGTATGGACTAAATGGACCATCTTTGTCTATTCCTTCATCATAGTCCAAGCCAAAATCCTTAAGTGTTTGCATAATTCTTTGTTCTGACCCTTGTATCAATCTCTTTTGATCAGTATCTTCAACACGTACAATGAAATGACCCTTGTGTTTTCGTGCAAATGCCCAGTTAAAAAGCGCGGTATAAAGGTTGCCAATATGAAGATCTTCACCAGTGGGAGAAGGAGCAATCCGGGTCCTTACCATGCTTGAATTATAACACTAGGTAACTTATATTTAAATTAGGAGTAAGATGTTAAATTACTAAGACTATGACCTTATCTGAATTTTCCTTTACAGTACGCAGGGCAGCACCAGTCGTTATCCTAGGCTTTACTTTATTTATTGTATTTTTTGTATTGATGCGTATGCTTTTTACTGCTCTAAGGCCATCAGCTCCGCAGACAGTCTACACTCCTGCTTTTGGAAAAATTGATCCGATAACTTTTTCTCAAAAAATAGATTATCCACCTAATCCACTATTTACTATTGATAATATCGAGGGTCGACCCATTACGGCTTCATCATCAGCCGATATCTATTTTGTACCACAACCAACTTCACGATTCGGTTATGCTCAAGCATTATCATTTATGGCAAAAGCTGTAGGATTTAGTCCTGAAACAAACTATGCGCTAACCGGAACGGAAGCAGTATATGAAAATGGTTCACAACGATTAAAGGTGGATATCTCAAATTTCAACTTTACATTTGACTTAAATTTTGAACAACAACCCGAAATTTTCGATAATACTATTATTCCTGACGAAATCAATATATTAAACTATGCGATCGAATTCCTGCGAAAAATGAATCGATATCCGAGCGAGCTCGCCCAAGGGACAAATAATGTTATTTATCTTAAATATGAACCAACAACGAAAGAGTTTAATGTCGTAGAAAATATTAGCGATGCAAATGTTGTTGAAATTGACCTTTTTCCTCCTGATATAGGAGTATATCCTATCGTTCCCCCAAAATACTTCAATAGTCAAAATTATGTCGTTATGGTTTTCAAACCAAGAGGTTATCAGGTCATTAAAGCGCAGATAAAACATTTCTCAAAAGACATTGAGTCTGCTGCGCCATATCCGCTTAAGTCAGGTGATCTGGCATGGGAGGAATTAAAAAATGGAAAAGGCACAATTGTCTCCTCTGGTCAAAATACTAATCAAATAACGATTCGCGAAATGTTTGTTGGATATTATGATCCTGATATTTATCAACCTTATTTCCAGCCCGTATATGTCTTTTTAGGAGATAACAACTTCGCAGCATATGTTCCAGCTATTCAGGAAGAATACGTAAAAATGATAGACGAGTCACTCTAAGGCTGGGTATACCCTATATTACTATTTATCCACCCAACGATATTTTCTGTATCAGTGAATCGATCCTCGCTCTTCATCAATACAATTAAATATTCAAAACCATTATGTTTATAAAAAGTTATAAGATTTTCCCCCGCCTCCTCTGTCTTTCCTGTTTTTAATCCTCCAACTCCGGGAATTTCACCTAATAGACGATTGATGTTATATAGTGGATGAAAATATCTAAAATCTACATCTGACACTGTGATGCTTTTTGTTGAAACGATTTTCGATAATGTCTTATTTTGTAATAGAGCTCTCCCTGCTAATGAAAGATCAAAAGGTGTTGAGTATTGTTTAAATGAATCAAGTCCAGCAGGATTTTCAAAATGAGAATTTTTCATTTGTAGATTAAGTGTCTTTTTGTTCATTGCGTCAATAAAAACATCGTATCCTCCTGGATAATTATCAGCAATAACATAGGCGGCATCATTTCCCGAATGAATAAGTACAGCATATAAAAGATTCTCAAAGGTCATTTTTTCTCCAATAATTAAATCTGCAGTTTGGCCGATATTAATGACACGTTTTACTTCTAAAACATCCTCTAGCTGAAACGCATCAAATGCAGTGAGTGCAGTTATTACTTTTGTTACTGAGGCTGGCAAAAATTTGTTCTCAATATTTTTCTCAAATACAGGAGTAGCTGATGACAGATCAACGATATATGCTCCTTGTGCAGAAATTTCTGGTTTTATGGTAGTGTTTATTATGTAAGGAATCTTTCCTACTTCATAAATTGTTTGTTCTGTTGACTCAGAAGCAAATAAGTCTCTATGATATGAAAAAAAATGGAGATAGTAACTATTTCCTGGATAGAATAAAAAAAACAATGAAAAGAACGAAAAAAGCAAAAATGTTCTAAGTTGAAACCATGTAAGAGTTGATGTTTTTTTTGACTCTCGATGAGTTTTTCTTGACATAGGAGAATATGTTATTTACCCTCATGTATATTAATCCCTAATTCTTCCAGTTGTTCTTTCTCAACAGTGGAAGGCGCATGCATGACAGCTGTTTTCCCACTAGATGATGCTGGAAATGCAACGATTTCTCTTATAGAAGGCTCTCCAAGTATTACCATAAGAAACCTATCTAAACCTGGCGCAATACCGCCGTGAGGTGGTACACCATAAGTAAAGGCCTCAAGCAAGTCTGAAAATCTATCTTTCTGTTCTTGTGTAAAACCGATTAGAGTAAAAACTTTTTCTTGGATCTTCGGATCATGAATACGAATACTTCCACCACCAACTTCGAATCCATTAAGCACAAGGTCATGTTGTAATCCACGAACTTTGCCGGGATCTTTATCCAGTAAAGGAATATCTTCCTGGCGTGGCGCTGTAAACATATGATGTGATGGAGCATATTTTGATTTACCCATACCATGATAAAAATCTTCCTGAGATTGTTCAGTAAATAAAGGAAAATCGACTATCCATGCAAAAGCAAGTTCATCTTTATCCTCTTTATTTTTGCGAAGATCTGGTCTATCACTTTTATACTTCTCTATCGTTTCTTTATGCGAAATCCGAGGCCATGGTGATTCTTTGATTTTTTTATGTGGAAATACTTTCTTAATAAGTTCTGTAAAGAGTTGCTCTGTCAACTCTAAAATATCCTCTTGCGTTACAAAAGACATCTCGATATCCAACTGAGTAAATTCACCATATGCTCGATCTGCTCTAGGGTCTTCATCACGGAAACATCGAGCGATCTGAAAATATCGCTCAATACCAGCAACCATTAATAACTGTTTATATTGCTGAGGGGATTGCGGGAGAGCATAGAACTTTCCTCTTTGGAGTCTTGACGGGACGATAAAATCTCGAGCTCCTTCTGGAGATGTTTTGGTTAATATAGGTGTTTCTATTTCGATAAATCTTCTCTTGGTTAAAAAGTCTCTCATGAAAGTAATGACTTCGCTACGCGTCCTAAGATTTTTAAGCATTCGCTTCCTACGAAGATCGAGATAGCGATAATTATGGCGGACTTCCTCATCTACTTCATAGCCGTCTGTATCTATGGGCAAGGGTAAAGAATTACTCTTTGAAATGATAGTAAAATCTTTTAATTCAATTTCAATTTTTCCTGTCGGGATCTTATCATTGATCAGATTGTCTGGACGTGATTTTATAACACCTGTTACTCTAACTACATCTTCAGATGATATCTCAGAGAGTTGAGGACCACCAACAATTTGTACAATTCCAGTAGAATCTCGAAGATCGACGAAAACTACCTTTTTATGATCTCTTATTGTTTCAGCCCATCCATATAATTCGACTTCCTCTCCTATTCTGGTAATTGTTTCTTCAATAAAGATCTTTTTCATGTGAGTATTATAGCTTATGTAGAATCTCCCTCACAACTCCCTTCACCTTTTCCTTTCCATTCCACTCATCAACGTGCAGATTATATATAACATCGATAGTATCTCCATGTTTTAAGTTAATCGATTTTTCAGCTCCGTTGAAATAAATAAGTTCCAAAAATATATCATCCTTTCGAAGCAGTAGTTTTAAATGCTTCTGATCTTTTCCAACAAGCATGATATCTTGCAATATAGCCTGCGATAAGAATACCGGAGTGCTATTACCTATACCGAAGGGCTCAAGCATTTCTATTTTTTTAGCTAGTGATAAAGAAACTTTTTGAAGAGGAATTTCCATATCTATAATGATGTGTTTCACGAGCTGATTTTTCTTGATTTCTTTGTCAGCTTTCATTATGACTTTCTTTATAAACTCATCAACTTTTTTTCTTTCTATTGTAAAACCAGCAGCCGCAGTGTGACCACCAACATCAATGAGTATTTCTTGAAGATCACGTAAAAATTTAGTTATATCAATTCCAGGAATCGAGCGAGCAGACCCTTTTGCAAAACCATCCGAGCTCGTCATTATGATAACCGGTCGATGATACATATTCATAAGTTTTGAAGCGATAAGTCCAATTATGCCTTCTTCCCAGAGCTTAGAGAAAAGCACGATAATTTTTGAGGCTGGATCGACTTTTTGTTCTGCTTCCACTACTGAATGTTCAACAATGTCTTGCCTCGTCCTATTTGTATTCCCCGCTTGTTTTGCTAACTCCCGAGCTTGATCTATAGAATTTGTGCATAATAACCTTAAAGCTTCAATACCGTGTTTTAGTCTTCCAAAAGCATTGATTCGAGGAGCTATAATAAATCCGATATCGTATGTCGTAATTGACCTATTATCAATACGTGCTTCTTTTAAAACTTCTTTCAAACCAGGTTTTTTTAATTTTGAAAACGCTTCAAGGCCATATTTTGCTATGCTTCGGGATTCGTCAGTAAGTGGCACCAAATCTGCAATAGTACCAATAGAGGCGAGTGCAAGATGGTCGTTACTGAATTGAGATTTGAGACCGCTGGCCGGCGGTGATATTTGAGAATGCCTATCTCCAAAACTGTTGACGAGCTCCTTTGCAAAAAAATACGCGACACCACTTCCGGAAAGCTTACTTGTATGAAAAACTGCAAAAGCATCTTCGGGTTCAGTTTCTTTTTTTTGATGATGGTCTGTTATGATAACTGGAATTCCGAGTTTCTTCGCATATGTTATTTTTTTATGAGCTACGATACCATGATCAACACTAATAATAAGTGCAGGATCGTACTTCTCTTTTATATGATTGATTCCTTTCTCTGAAAAACCATATCCCTCTTTTTTTCTATCTGGGACATACGGCATGACGTTAAATCCTAAAGTATGTAATGTCTCCCAAACAATCGCGCCTCCGGTAATCCCATCCGCATCATAATCCGTGTATACGATAATAATTTTTTTATTCTCCTTTATCTTATTGAGAAGGTTTAATATTTTCCTCCAACTTTTTCGATGAGACACTTTATTTTCAAAAAAATGTCCTAGTGAGATTTCGTCTGGATGTCGAGGATTTAAAAAAATTTCAATATTTTTTATGCCACGATCTTTGAGAAGATACTGAAAAATAGCGTCTTCGCTGGTGTTTGATTTAATTGTCCGTTTTATATCAACCTCCATATAGATTTAATGATTTAAATTAGTGCTTATTCAAGCAATCTACTATAGTACAATACAAATATGAAAAAGTCATTAAAAATACCACAATTTGTCGAAAATTTTATGGATGTTTTTCGTAAAAACGGCTATAAAATTTTTGTGGTCGGAGGCGCAGTTCGGGATCTTTTATTAGATAGATCAACACAAAATTGGGATTTTACAACAAACGCAAAACCAGATGAAATTCAAGGGTTTTTTGATAAATCAATCTATAATAATGACTTTGGAACTGTCGTTATTCCAATACAAAATACTGCAACCTCAAAAATAAAATTCATCTTCGAGGTGACTCCTTTTAGAAAGGAATCTTCTTACGACGATTTTCGCCACCCAACACATATAGAATGGGCACAAACTATTGAGGAAGATTTACAGAGACGCGATTTCACCATAAATGCACTCGCTTATGACGGTAAGCACCTTATTGATATTTCAGAGAGTCAACACGACATTGAAAAAAAAATTATTAGAGCGGTCGGTGATCCAGATCAAAGATTTAAAGAAGATGCTCTACGTCTGATGCGCGCAATTAGGTTTGCGTCGGAGCTCGAATTCCTTATTGAAGAAAAGACCCATAAAGCAATTGCACATAACGCCCATTTAATCCAAAATATTTCTTGGGAAAGGATTCGCGAGGAATTTATAAAAATTCTCTCGTCAGATCATCCTGCAGAAGGTATTATTTTCCTCAAGCAAACTGGTTTGTTAAAATTTATATTACCAGAGCTTGAAGCGTGCTTTTCTATTGAGCAAAAAAGTCCAAAAAGACATCATATTTACGATGTTGGAACACACTCTATTGAGACTCTTCGACATACTCCAACTAAAGACCCGATAACAAGATTTGCTGCTCTTTTACATGATATTGGAAAAGTCGAAACTGTTCAAAAAGATAAACAAACTGGTGTTATAACTTTTCATGATCATGAAATTATAGGTGCAAAGAAAGCTGAGGGCGTTGCTTATCGTTTCAGATTATCCCGCAAACAAAAAGAAAAACTCGTCACGCTTGTTCATAGACATATGTTCTCTGTTCAAGAAAAACAGACTGATAAAGCTATTCGAAGGTTTATACGGACTGTTGGAACAGAAAACTTACAAGACGTCTTAGATCTTAGGACTGGGGACAGAATAGGATCGGGTTCACAACCAACCTCATGGAGAACAGAACTTTTTAAGAAAAGACTTATCGAGGTACAGAAAAAACCATTTACTGTCCACGATCTAAAAATCACAGGAAATGATGTTATGAAAACACTTGGTTTACCACCCGGGCCAAAAATTGGTGAAATTTTGGAACAACTATTTGAAAAGGTTGCTGATGGAACATTAAAAAATGAGAAGAAAATTCTTCTGGAGGAGCTCTCCAAAAATGAGAAATAGATTTGCGTCACTTTAGTTGATTGATTAACTAAAATTAAATCCTTCTCCACTAATCGTCGTCTCCTCTCCATGGCCGGCGTAGACAATTGTTTCTTTTGGAAGTTTGAATAATTGTTTAAGCGATGTTTTAAGGTCATTAAAATTACTGTATGAAAAATCATATCGGCCGATCGCGGAATGAAAAAGAGTATCCCCAGTAAAAATGGCATTTTCTTCTTTGAAGTAGAAACAGCATGATCCTGGTGTATGTCCGGGGGTAGGGATAATTTGAAATTTGAAACCGCCAGCCGGCGGTGAAATTGAAAAATTCTCTTTTAATTCTACTAAATTCCTCGGATCAACGATCACTGGTTCATATCCTAAAAAGTACTTTGCTGTCTCTCTTAATCTTTTCACAAGGAACAAATCATCTGGATGAATATATAAAGGAATATTGTAGGAAAGCTGAATTTCCCCTGCAGCCATAATATGATCAAAATGTCCGTGTGTTGCAAGGAGCGCAACTGGTTCAAGATTTTCTCTCTGAATTTTTTCTAATATAAAATCTGCTTCATCAGCTGGATCGATGATCAAGCACTTATTTTCTTCGATAAGAAGATAACAATTCGCCTGTAACTGTCCAAGTGAAAGTCGTTGAATAAGCATGCTAAATTATATATCTTACTAATCCAAAATATTCTCAAATTTCAAATTTCCAATCTCAAATCCTAATCTTGTATACTAAGACTATGCTCGACACCCTAGCTGAAGCTCCGGAAGTTGCCATCATACCTCCAAGAGAAGCTTATATGCCTTTCACGCACGCAGGGGCAGAAAAAATAATACCCGCTGAAGACAGCAGAGGTTCTCTACAACATGGTCTTGAAACACTTGTAAGCGCTTATGAGACTGCAAGAGTTGCGCATGGAGTAACTTATGAAGATGGTATATCAGGTTTGATTGCTGATCTTGCTGGAGATATACGAGGAAGTCAGGATGCTCAAAAAGTGCTTGCTGTTGCTCAAAAATATCTAAGCCGCGATGAGCTTCGAGCTGTTGTACAATTTTTCCAGCGAACAAACACATTTTGGAACGACTTACTAGCACGAGCGGAACTTGAGCGATCTCTTTATACAGGCAAGCTAAAGGAAAATTCTGAGAGAAAACTGCAATTAGGTAGTTTTCAGCAGAAACTTGCTCATTTACTTTATGAGATGGGCCATTATCATCCTGATAGTGTAGAGCGCCGAGTATTTGAACTGGCGATGAAACTTATTGACGAATTTGCCGGCAGAGAAGATAGCGGTTTATTTGCGGAAATTCAGGGGATTCTTGACGGCGCAGGCGCTCAGGCCGCGCTCATGAGAGGATTTCAAGACAGTGATTATGTTGTGATCATTCCCGACCCTGATGATAGAATCGAGATGGGAGCAACTGATTTAAAAGGTGTTGATTTCATGGTTATCGATCAAAATGGAAAAATAATCTGTGTCGACGCTAAGGGAAACCGGTCAAGACAATGTGATTATCCAACCGTTACAGATCGTTCAGTTCCTGCTATGACCCGTGACCACATGTTCAAGTATCTTAGTGGTAATAATCCTAGAGACGACGATTCGTATCCAGGCATTGCTACTGCAAGGAGACAATACGCCCGCTCTCTTGATATGTCCCATGTAGTAGTTACCCTTCCAACAAGAAAACAATTCTTGTCCACCGGGCAAATCAATCCTAATTATAGAGGACCATTCATGCACTCTATTATAAGTGAAGCTGAACATATCGGAGAATATGAGACCGTTGCGTAGACCGGACGACGAAACAAGAGATAGTTTACTTGCCCAAATTCTTGGGGTGGATTTTGATCCAACGAGAGAATATACGCCTGGTGAAATTATTCAGATGGGGGTAGATGCTGCACGCCACATGGTGCAAGGATTATTCGAGAATCCTCATACAGGTCTGGAAGATCCAAAGCTCGATACTGAAATCCCAGACGAACAACCTATTTCAACTTCGGAAGGGGGTGATCCAGAAAATGATGTTTAATATTGAAAACATTAATCTCGTTGCAGTATTAATTGCGGCAGTTATAAGTATGGTTATCGGATATATATGGTACTCTCAGGGGGTATTTGGTAAGGATTGGATGAAAATGATGGGACTCAAAGAAAGTGCTATGAAAGGAGACATGGCAAAAAAAAGCATGATGGCTGGATTTGTAGCTGAACTCTTAACAGCATATATACTTGCACACTTAATCAATATCCTTGGTGTTATAACAGTTCCAGAAGCACTTCAGCTTGGATTTTGGCTTTGGTTAGGTTTCAGAGCTACACTTGAGATTGGAAATCAACTTTGGGGAGGACATCCAATGAAAATGTTTTATATCAATAGTGGATACCGTCTCGTAAGTATGTTAGCCATGGCAACAATCCTAACAACATGGGTGTAGAAAAGGAAATTGAAATTTGAGATTTGAAATTGGAAAGTGCAGTATACTATACGTATGGATTTACAAACTATTTTTTATATTATTGGTATTATTTCGATGTTTCTATGGATAGCTCTTTTTATCGTTGTGATCGTCATGCTCTATAGAATCAAACAAAGTGTTGAGTCGTTTAAATCAGGATTTACAGGAAAAGTTGTTTCACTCTTTAAAGAGAAAAATGTTGAACTTGCGAGCGCTCTCGGCCTTACTGTAGCTCACTTTGTGATTGATAAGCTTAAGAAAAGTAAAAAATCAAACTAACTTTATCTACAAGCTTACTTGCTCATCTAATAATATATATACTTCTTTCCCAAAATCATTTATTCCTACAAATTTTCCCTTACCTTTGATTATGGCTTCATATGGAGCGCATGCAAAACAACCCATCTTTTCATCTTTGCTGCATTTGTAGTGATTGAGTTGCTTAGCAAGCTTTATTCGAAGTCCAACTTTCATAATTCTGTCATATGAATCCTTTTCATCAGGAAGAATAACTTCTTGAAGCTCTTCAGACTTACTAAGATACCAATAACTCATTTTGCTTATATCTCTACTCTGACAATTCTTTGCAAGTAGATAATAGATAGGAAATTGCAAAGAATCATCCTTTTCTTCTCTTTGTCCTGTTTTAAAATCAATTATGTGTACGGAATCACTATCTTCAAGATATTCTATCCAATCAATTTTTCCGCATAAAATCATATTTTCTTCAACTGAAAACCAATAATATGGCACATCTTCTTTTATCTTTACTGCTTTTTTTGCAATTGGCCCAGGGTTAATAGAAATTTTTTTTATCATTTCAAGACCCCGCTGTTTGAAATTTTCCTCTTCTTCAGGATTTCTAAATCCACCCTTTTCTCCAGAAATTTTTTCCCATTCAGTATGCAATCTTTGTTCAAGAGGTTTTATAAATCTTTTTTCGACAGGAAGTGTCGAAAGCATATCAAGAACACTATGCACAACATGTCCTAAAGCTAGAGGAGGATTGATGATAGCGATCTTTCTTCCTGTTCGAGGATTTTTGTAAATATTTGCATAATAGTATGCTTTCGGACATGAAAGGAAGTCAGAAATAGATGAATATGAAAGCCACAAAGCAGAAAATTTGTCCTTGACCATATTGAAGTCTAGTATAGCACATGATTCTACTTCGACTTTAATTTCTCAAGACCGACTAAAAGTGGTGTTGCGATAAATGGTGATGAATAAGTTCCTGTTATTGTCCCTATCAAAAGAGCTGCAGCAAAAAATTTAAGAGTCAGTGTTCCAAAAATTACCAATGGAATTAACATCAAAATAATAGTAAGCGAATTATTAACGGATCGAACCATTGTTTCTGTTAACGCCTTATTTGCTAATATCTCTATGGATAGAGCTGATGTTCTCCTATACTCTCGAATCTTATCAAATACTACGATCGTATCATGAACTGAAAATGCCATTGTTGTAAGAACTGCTGTTATAAACAATGAATCAACTTCTGCTCCTAGAAAGTGTGATAAAAGTGCATAGACACCAATAAGTACAAAAAAATCATGAAACGTAGCTATGATTGCAGCGATACCATAATTTAATTTTCTAAATGTAATTGTTATATATATTAAAATACCAAATATAGCGACAATAGAAGCTATGATAGTTTTTCTTACAGTTTCTTTTCCCAATGAAGGCCCAACTGTTTCGAATCGGAGTGATTGAACTTTTCCAATACTTTTGTTGCCTTCAAGATTCTTACGAACAGTAGCTTCTTGTTTTTCGTCTATCGGAGTGGTTTTTATTAAAAATGTGTTCTTATCTAAGGTTTCTATAGATAGTGCTTTAATTTTTCTATCAGACAAAGTTTTCTTGATCAAATTTATTGAGACATCTTTTGCTTTAAACCGATATTCAATGACACTTCCTCCAGTAAAATCTATTGCATAATTAAATCCGTATTTTAATATTGCAAAGCTTCCTAAGGCAATGATCAATATCGAAAAAATGAAATAAAATTTTGTGTATTTGAGAAAATAAATCATAATTCTATTATTTTGAACTCCTATAAAATGTTTCGATTAATCGCCTTGTAATAATAATTCCAGTAAACAAACTCGTAATTACTCCTATTGAAAGCGTTAATGCGAATCCTCGAATTAACCCAAATTGTGGGAAAAAATCCCAGTTAAATGGATTAAACAGAATAAATGCAACAAGCAATGTAGCGATATTCGCGTCTTTAATTGCATCGATTGCCTTTCCAAAACCAAGCTTCAGGGATAAATCAAAATCCTTTCCTTTTCTTTGTTCTTCCTTAATCCTTTCAAAAATAAGAATGTTTGAATCAACAGCCATTCCGATAGAAAGAATAAAACCAGCAATACCAGGCAAGGTCAAGACAACAGGAATAGTTCTAAATATTGCAAAAGAAATAAGTCCATACACGACAAGAGCAATAGATGCGATGATACCTAAGCGTCTGTAGTATACCACCATAAATAATATGACAGTAGAAAGACCAATAACTCCTGCGATTATGCTTTTTTCAACGGCTTCTTTGCCAAGTGTTGGTCCGATAGTTCTCTGTTCGATAAGTTTGACAGAAACAGGAAGAGCTCCGGAATTGATAGCAACAGCAAGACTTTTTGCATCATCGACACTAAACTGACCCGTGATAACTGCTTGTCCTCCAGTAATTTTTTGCTGGACCGTAGGAGCCGATATAAGCTGATTGTCAATCACTATGGCAACAGGTTTGCCTACGTTACGTCCGGTAATCTCTTCAAATCGCTTAGCCCCCTCTTTGTCAAAATTAAGACCTACACTTGGCCCCCCCTTACCTGATGAATCAAATTGGACCGTTGCTTTTTTTACATGTTCTCCAGTGAGTCCTGTTTCTTTTGTAAGACGTGCTAGTATAGAAGACTGGGTCGCAATTTCTGCCGAAACAGAAGCTTCTTCTCGAAACGTCAATTGAGCAGTTTGCCCAATGAGCCTTACTGCTTCTTCAACATTCTCAAGACCTGGTAGGTCTACAATAATTCTCTGAGAAGCTCCTGATTGTGATGTCTGGACATTTGGTTCGGAGACTCCAAAAAAGTTAACTCGTTGCTCAATAATATTACGAGCAGATTCTAAAGCATCAGCTCGATCTGAAGAATTAATTTTTGAAACATCTGCTTCAAAGACTAAATGACTCCCTCCTCTTAAATCTAGTCCGAGTTTTGTATCAAATTCTTTATGGATCTTCTTTCCAAATATTGAAACATCAATCACTAAAGGTTTAATTTTAGAATTTTTTGGAAGATCTATAAGAATCGCAATAAAGAATAAGGCAATAAAAACAATAGTAGAGAGTTTGGGGAATCGAAATTTCATACCATCAACTGAGCCTCACTGCCGACAATCATAATCTTTGGTTCCTTAAGGAACCCCCATATAAAAGGATCTTTTTGTTTTTTTCTATAAACAAATTCTTCTTTTGTCATTATGGTATAGTTGATTTCAAAAGGGTATTCTTTTTCGACCGAATTGACAATTTTTTGTACTTCTGGGGCAACGACCACACCAACAAAAAGCATGTATACTTCGCTCACAGAAATGCTCTCTTTTTTAGCAAGCTTTAATGACATCGCAATATAATGAAGTTTTCCAAGTTTTGCTTTATTTTTTAATAAACTTTTTACTATGGTTGTTTCTTTTGCAAATATTCTTAAAAATTCGTCGTACAAGCTCCATGTTTGATTGAGTGTATATACTGATTTATTGAGTCGTTTTTCCTTCGTGAGTACTTTAGCCTTTTCAAGGATATCAAGTTCTCTTTTTACAGCGTTTATCTCCTGATTAACTTCTCTACTTACCCGACGAAGATGATAAGATTGATTAGAATTTTGAAAAAACAATCCCATAATTTCGCGTCGTGCCTTAGAAGGAATTATATAGTCAAGCATATTTTGGAATTTCGAATTTTTTTAGTACGTAACTTCATTTCCCGTTGGAACTATAGAGACCCATACTTGCCCACGAACCATCTCAATCTCTTCTCCTGAACCATCAAAAAATCTTATTTGAGATTCTTTATCTGGTTTCTTCCATGTTCCTTCAATAGCTTCTCCATTTTGGAAAATAAGTGCTTCACCTTGTCCTATTGTCCCATACAATAAATGCCCTCCGGGATATCCATCATTAGCTGCAGATTCTTTCATAAAAGCGACGATAACATTTTTCGACGAAAGTTGCTCCTTTGTATTTTTATCAATATGAGGTTTCCCATCGCCATGTGACCGTAGATAACTTTTTGTTTCAGGAGAATAATCCCATACGACCGAATAACTCTGTTTTCCACTCCAAAAATCATACGAAATTTTTGTTACAGGGTTTGAGACAACGTCTTCGTCCTGAAATTTCCAAGATTCAAAATCTTCATCCCATGCGTTATTCTCATCATCTACATTTGTAAGTTTACGATTTACTTCCGCATACTTCCAAAGTTTTGAGGTAGAAGAATACATGGTGTGTTCAGTAGCAACACCAGGATTTCTTTCATAGTCACGATAAAAAGTTGGGAATGCTATCGAGAACTGATTAAGATCATTAAAGTTTGCCCAACCCAGTTTATTCAGCGTACCCAGCGCATCTGCTTTACCCGGAGTATTAGCTCCCCCGACATGCGCGTAAAGTGGATATGCTCCATATCCTGAAGCTAAATCAATAAAATACATTCTCGCTGATCGGACTGGGCCTATAAAACGGGTATCTTTGCAATAGAATACTGCTAAAAATCGTGTTATACCGCCTTCGGCAACAGCTTCATAAATCACATCAGCAGAAGAAAGCCCGGACTGTGGTCGAGCATCAGTGTGATTCTCTATCATTACGGTTAACGGTCGTCGATTTTCCCATAATTTCTTATGTTCCTTAGTCAGCATTTCACCGTTTATTGGACATTCTTCAGTTTTCGGACCTGTAAGTTGAGCTTGATCCACTTCTGCTCCATTTATCGGAATATCTATATTTGCAGTTTTCGTTGTAACTTTCTGAGCTGTAACTGATCCGCTAAAATAATCATATGAAAAATATGTAGCAATGAGATAAATGAGGATAGAGGCTATGATCACATACTTTTTATTCATAGTCTTTATGGTATAAAAATGTTTAATGAATTACAACAGTTTAACTAAGAAGCTTTCTTTATTGCTTCCATTTCTTCCTGTGATAGCTCGAACTTGTCCGGTTTACCTTGCTTTACATCTTTTATATAGATGCGAACACCTTCGCGAGTATAAAGAAAATTGATCACTATACCCGTATCTTCTTTATCGAGAAACGCAATGACAAAACTCTGATCTCCTCCAACTCGTTCAAAGGGATTAAATCTTACTACGCCAATTTTCTGATAGTATGTTTTTGATTCTTTCTCTAAGGAATCAAGTGTGTTCCTAATTTCCTTAATGTCTTTTTCATGATTTGAATTCTCTTTTAGAATCGTATCAAGAATGTCATCAATGCTTTTACTATTGGTTCTCTTTGTCAAATTATGGTAGTGTTTTCGTGTTTTAAATAAAAAAAAGCTTATGATAATAAGCCATAAAAGCGCAATGCCATAAGCTGTGTAAACTACGACCATTATAGTGAGACATTGTATATGGTTGCAAAAGATGTGTCAACGAGAGAAAGGATTTGAGAGTAATGTATAATAATTACTACAAATTTCACCGCCGGTCGGCGGTCTTAAATCTCAAATACGCCTATGCCTAGAAAAACTAAGAAACAAAAAAAACAAGCTGATCAAAGAAGAATGTATATCACACATTTACCTCCATCTATTGCTGATGGACAAATCAATAGATCACTTGAAATTCCTGTTAGAAAAAAGAAAATAATAGAGGTAATAACATATACAGAGTCTGACTATGACAAAAAGCTAAGGAAATTTACCCTTAGCGATATGAAGAAAACATTCTTAATCACGTCCTTTCTTTTTATACTACAACTCGTGATTTTTTATGCGTATACACAAGGACTCCTTGTTAAAGTTATTCCTTAATTTGACGTAGTATCTCGGTTGTTGATTTTCCAGGAATACGTTGGAGAACAACTTTTACCTCTGCTCCAACTAGTTGTGCATGTTTAATCTTATTGTCCTCTTGTGGATCCCCAGCCGTAATCGCGATTACACTCGGCTGTATTTTTTTAACAAGATTCGCATATTCATCATCATTTTGTAGATAAGGAAGAATCACAACAATATCAACCGATTCAAGACCAGTAAGAATTTCAGCTCTCTTATAAAGAGTATTAAATGGTTTTCTCAATTTCCGTTTTTGTATAAATTCGTCGCTCTCAAGAGCGACTACTAGTTCATTTCCAAATTTCTTTGCCTCCTGTAAAAATTTCGCGTGCCCAATATGCAATATATCGAAACATCCCCCAACAAGTACTCTTGTAACATTCTTACGAGGTTTAAAGTCTGCGAGGGGAACTATTTTAGAATTCATTGTGGTATTTTAACAATTTTTAATACTCAAATCTCTCCGCCGACTGGCGGATTCCACTCTCAATTCCCTATAATACTCTTATGCGCTTCGTAACCGAAACAATATCTGATACTGGTCAGGCTTTGTTTGTATATAAAAATCCCTCTGCATTTATTCAAGGTCTTGAAAATAAAATGGAAACATATGGTCTGGGAATCGTGCATAAATCGGGAGTACCCATCATTTTAAAATCCTATACGTATATTTTTATCTATAGCAATACGATATCAGCAGATATTATACAAAAGCTTGCTACTACTCGCTCAAAATCACTCATTATGACGAGTGAAAGAAAAAGTTTCGAAGAAATTAGAAAACTGATACAAAGACACCCTGCAACACATGCTAAGCTCGTGAATATCGACGCTGAAGATGAAACCAACGAAACGCTCGAGAGAGTCTTATGGTTTATGATGTCTCGATCATCAGAACAGACTCTTAATCTTGAAAGAGCAATGAAGCCAATGGCCAAAAAAGATATATCCGATCAGTTCCGCGGTTTTAATATAACCCGTAGACAGACTGGCGTGCTTATCTTGATGTTATTTTTGTTTCTGGAATTATTTTTTTTGCTTCCCTTAGCAGGATCTACATACTTTTTATACCGCGCTGGGATAGCATTAAAAGATCAAAATATTGGAACAGCTCAAAGACATTTGAATACTGCGCGGCCACTTTTATCCACAGCTCAAGCAAGCTATAAATTTTCAAAGCCGACTTTTTTACTTCTTCTCATTTCGCTTTTTCCTGAAAATATTCTTAGTATTGAAGATAATGTATTTACATTCATGCAGACTGCTATTAAAACATCCCAGAATAGTAACGCTATTTTTTCTCTTCTACTCAAACAAGATAAAACAACTAATGAAATAAATGAGGTAGATAGCCGTATTAAAAACCTCAATAAACAGATCGATATACTTGTGCAAACTTCAGAAGCGGTCAAAGACCGACTTGATTATGACAACGACCGTATAAAAAAAGCTAGAAAAGATTTTGAAAAACTTAATACTAATTTATCTACAACGCAAAAACTCGTAACTCATATGGATAAACTCCTTGGTAGTCAGGGCCAAAAAAAATTCCTTGTTTTCTTTTATAACAATATGGAGATCAGACCTGGAGGAGGGTTTATAGGATCATTTGGAACGATAACATTTGATGATTATACGCTAAAAGGTTTCGACGTTATTGATGTTTACGACGCAGACGGACAATTAACTTCTCATATCGAACCTCCGCTTCCAATACGGAAGTACCTTGGGGAAATTCACTGGTTTCTTCGAGATTCGAATTTTAATCCTGATTTTGTTACAAACGTTAATACAGCAGAATTTTTCATCGATCAAGAGCTTGCTTTGGGACAATTTGATGGAGCACTCGCAATAACAACGACTGGCCTTTCTTACCTATTAGAAGCATTCGGAGATGTCTATATTGCCGACTTTGATGAATCGATTAATAAAGACAATTTCTATTTAAAAATTCAGACTGGAGCAGAAAATGAATTCTTTCCAGGTTCATCGCGAAAAAAAAATTACTTATCTACATTAGGTAGGTCCTTGTTTCTCAAGCTCGAAGAGGCATCCCCTGCTCAGCTTGCGCTCTCGATCAAACGGGCTCTTGATGAAAAACATATTGTGATAAATAGTAAGGATAAAGAGATTCAAGACGATATTGATAGTTTGGGATGGAACGGCAAAGTCGTTGCTCCGCAATGTGTCGGATCTACCCAGCGATGCATTATTAATCACCTATTTCCTATAGATGCAAATCTCGGAGTGAATAAAGTCAACTTTTTTATCAATAGAGCTATAAATCTCATAACAACGATAGATGAAGATGGGACTATTCATAATACTTCATCAGTGTTATTTATTAATAATAGTACTTCTGATAAATACCCAGGCGGAATATACAAAAATTACTTTCAATTATATCTTCCTCATGATGCTATAGTAAGTTCCGTTTCCCACAATGGAAAAATGACCAAAAATTATGAAGAAAACAAGACAAATATCTTCAAAACCATTGGGACTTTCATAGAAATCCCTCCTGGAGAAACGTTTGAGGTTACTGTCGACTACGAACTTGCAGAAAAAATATTAACCGGAACAAGCACATATCAAATCGTTATTCAAAAGCAAATAGGCACATTTAATAGTGATTTCTTTTTTGAAATCAACCTACCACATAACATTTTTATCACTGATCAAAATTTCAAGAGCCTTGCAAAAAATCAAGCCGTACGCTACAATAGCAGTCTGTCAACAGATAGAGTTTTTGTCATTGAATTATTAAGAGAATAAACCTATGGTCGCAAAAAAAACAAGTGATAAAATAGTTTTGGATGTTCAAAAACGAGAAATTAATGGAAAAAAAGTTAAGCAACTTAGAAAAGAGGGCATCCTTCCAGCAAACATTTACGGAAAAGATTTTGTGTCTCAAGCTATCAGCCTAAATACACACGATTTTCTTAAAACTTATAAAGAAGCAGGTGAAACGCAACTTATCTACCTCAATCTGGATAAAAAGGAAATCCCGGTCCTCATGCACAATCTTCAGTTGCACTCAGTATCTGGACACCCCTTGCATGTCGATTTTAGAAAAATTGATCTCACTAAAAAAATCGAGGCTCATGTTCCTCTCAAATTCATTAACGAATCTCCTGCTGTTCATCAAAATAAAGGAGACATGCTTACCATACTTAATGCTCTAACAGTCGAAGCGCTTCCTGGATCAATTCCTCATGATATAGAAATTGATATTTCTATCTTAAATGAGGTGGATGACGAAATTCGAATTAAAGATCTTAAAACTGTTGCTGGTTATAGCGTAAAAGATGATCCTGAAAGTGTAATTGTTAAAATTGCTGAACATAAGGAAGAAGTAATTGCGCCCGAGCCAGCTCCTGAGGTTGCGGAAGGAGGACCCGCTGCAGAAGGTGAAGCACCTGCTGAGGGTGAGGAAGGATCCAAAGAGCAAACTCAGAAAAAGGAAGAGACAAAACCTGAAGAGAAAAAAGAATAATCAATTTCTACTAGAAACCCCAGCACTTTTCTTGACTTTCACATTTCTCTCCCCCATAATGTTATCGATATGAAACCTCTACGTGTAGGGCTGAATGGTTTCGGTCGTATCGGTCGAGCTTTCACAAGAATCGCTCTCCAAAGAAAGTCTTTTACTATTGAAGCGATCAACACATCCAAAACCGATCCTAAACAACTAGCTTATTTCCTACAATACGATTCTGTGTATCGAACATATGAGAAACAAGTAAAAACTCTTAATGATGGTATTGATATTGAAGGCCATAAAATCACAAGCTATCTCGTGAGAGATCCAAATGAAATTCCCTGGGATAAGCATAATATTGATATCGTTATTGACTGCACTGGAGTATTCAAAGTGAGAGAAGATCTTAAAAAACACCTTCGGGGTAGTGTAAAAAAAGTTATTATGACTGCTCCAAGTAAAGATGGAAGTATTCCTCACGTTGTTCTGGGTGCAAATGATGATACATTTGATTTTAAGGGAGCAGATATAATGTCAAACGCTTCATGTACAACAAATTGTGCAGCTGTTATGATGAAGGTCCTTGACAAAAGTGTTGGAGTTGAACAGGCTTATTTATCTACTATCCATGCATATACAAGCTCACAGGCGTTGGTCGATTCAGCAACAGATAAATTTACCCGAGGCCGTTCTGCTGGACTTTCCATTATTCCCACAACAACTGGCGCAGCTGATGCAGTATGTAAAGTTGGCGCTTTTGAAGAAGGCCGACTAGGAGCTATTGCTATTCGAGTCCCTACTCCGGTGGGATCAATTTCAGACATTTCTGCAATTACCAAAAAAAAGACTACTACAGAAGAAATTAATACAATTTTTAAGGAAGCTTCTTCGGGTCGATTAAAAGGAATTCTTGGGTATGAAGAAACACCACTTGTATCATCTGACTACATTGGTTCTCCTTATTCATGTATCTTTGATCCAAATTATACAAACGTGCTTAATGGTAACTTCATTAAAATATTTGGCTGGTATGATAATGAGTGGGGATATTCTACCCGACTCGTAGACTTAGTGGAAAAACTCGGTGGATATATCTAGCCAACATTCCACTTGACAATGCTTCTTTTTCATACTACTCTGAAACTAGATGGAAAAAGAGATTCAACGACTTCATAGAAGACTTGCACGAAGCAAGTTTGCAGTTTTTCTTATCATTGGGTTTCTCGCGCTTTTGACGTATCTTCTTATAACTGTTGCCAACCAGGTTAAAAATAATGAAGCATTTGTGTTTATGCCTCGTGCTGTTGAAACAGCTGACACAAGCCAACCAGACGCACCTTTTCCTGGTTTAACGTGCTCTAATTTTCAGGAACGAATTGACTTCATGCGAGGACAACTTCAAGACCTACGGAGACAACTAAATTGCCCAGCTACACCAGGACAAACCTCTGCGGACAGTCCAAGTGGCGAAGCTTCAGGTTGTAGTCTTGTTGCTGATTTGGAAAGAGATCTCGATGAATTTGAGTCAGTGATTAGGGAAAAATGTACCCGATGTTCGCGTGGAGAAACAACAACTAATGACGCCACAGATAGCGATAGTCTCTCTGTTCCAAGCGCACTTCTTCCACCGCTAAGCTGTGAAACAGTAGATTTAAAAATCAACTTCATACTCAATAAAACTATTGATATGCTAGAGAAAAAATACTGTCCGTCCCCGACAACTAATCTACTAGATGGTAGCGCTCCAGATGCACCTATTGGTATATGTGGATTACTGTATGATCTTAAAACAGGCTTTAGAGAACTTGCAGATTTGCTTAAAAGCTTATGTGTTTCTTGTCCAACAAAGTGTGTAGAAGAAGAAAGTATGCAATTCCTTGATCCTCAATTTGGAGGTGGATACTGCAGAGTCAAATTTAAGTGTACTGGGGATAGAGACATCATTGTTCCTATTGGATCACCTGGTGGTACTCCCTATCCGATCGAATGCGAATATAATAATGGAATCATGGAATGCCAGTACAGAGATAATGGTCCGGGCATTCCTGACTGTCAAGGCAGTGTAAAATGGAAAGATTTTATGCAGTCAGTATGTGGTTGTAAGCCATTTACCTCGAAGCCAGAAACCTCCACAGATCTTCCAGTTGAACCTCCCATCGAACAATAACCTTTATTGACAAACTCTTTTCAGTAATGTATTTTAGCTATCATGTGTGGAATATTTGGTTATATAGGTAAACAAAACGGAGCTGCTCAAAAAATACTTGAAGGTTTAAAAAAGTTAGAATATCGCGGTTATGATAGTTGGGGTATCGCCGTTGCCCATGAGGGCAATATCATAGTTGAACGCCATGTAGGTAAAATCGGCGAAGGTACTACAAACCTCCCATCAAGCACTCTTGGTATCGGACATACACGATGGGCTACTCATGGAGGAGTAACTGAGGAGAACGCTCATCCTCACCTTGATAGCAAAAATCGACTTGCAGTTGTTCATAACGGTATTGTTGAAAACTACCATGAACTTCGTTTAGACCTAAAAAAAAGAGGCTATACATTCAAGTCAGAAACCGACACAGAAGTAATTGCTTTGCTTATTGAAGAAGAGCTTGATAGAAAAAATGACCTTCAGGAAGCAGTTAGAAAAACATTTAATAAACTCGTTGGATCAAATGCAATTGCAGTGCTTGATATTCTATCCAAACAACTCGCTATATGTCGCGATGGATCACCTGTAGTTATAGGAATAGGCAAAGACGCAAACTATATAGGTTCGGATGTTACACCATTTCTCAAATATACAAAAGACGTAATCTTTCTTGATGATGGAGAAGGAGTCATTCTTAACGAAAAAAATATTACTATCTTTAATATCCAAACAGGTAAAAAAATACAACGATCTCCAGAAACTATTAATTGGGAAGAGGAAGATACCAAAAAAGGTGGATACCCTCACTATCTTATCAAAGAGATCATGGAACAGAAAAAAAGTATTGCTTCCACAGCGTCACTTAATGAAAAAGAGATTAAAAAGTTAGCTTTGATGATACAAAATGGGCAAAACGTTGTTATTTCTGCCTGCGGAACAGCTGCTTATTGCGGACTCGCATCTCACTATTTCTTTGCATCACAAAATATAAATACACACGTCTATGGAGCCTATGAATTTCTACCCTTCTCGAAATTCATTAATAATGAAACTATATTTATGGCAATATCCCAAAGTGGTGAAACTGCTGATACAATCATTGCGGCAAAAGCTGCTAAAAAACAAGGAGCTCGCCTCGTAGCTGTGGTTAACGCTCGGGGATCTACACTTGAACGAATTGCTGATACAACGCTCTCAGTCGGCGCTGGGCCAGAAATTGCCGTTGTTTCAACTAAGGCATTTACTGCACAGCTTGCAACACTCTATCTTCTCGCATATGCTAGTGCAGGAAAGTTAAAAGATGCTCAATTAAATGTAAAGAACTTAGAATCCATTCTAAATACCTGGATGGATGAAAAATTAGAAAATCACATTCTTGAAATTTCAAAACAACTTGTTGAAAAAGAACATGTTTATGTTATTGGTAAACACCTTGGTTATCCTGCGGCTATGGAAGTGGCACTCAAAATAAAAGAAGTAAGTTATATCCATTCAGAAGCATTCGCAGCTGGAGAGCTTAAACATGGAGTTATAGCACTTATTGAAGAAGGAACTCCGTGCATTACGCTTGTTTCACATGATGATGTTAAAAGCGAAGTTCTCTCTTCATCAGCAGAGCTAAAAGCTCGTGGAGGCATGATTATCGGCTTCTCACCTTCAAAAGCACCAGAATTTGATGCACATATTCCAGTACCAGACGTCGGTGATCTAACAATTATTCCTCATGTTATCGCTGGGCAATTATTGGCATATTATTTGGCAATTGGGAGAGGAACGGACGTTGATAAACCAAGGAATCTTGCAAAATCAGTAACAGTGAAGTGAAATCAGCCTCAAATCCCACCTCGGGAGTGGGATTCGAGGGTAATTTTAAACAATTTAATTTCGTTTTAATTTAAGTCGATATACTACTCTACTTCTATACTCAATCTAATTCAATTTTATAGATTTTATCTTTTACTAAAACAAGAGCTCCCTGTTCTTCTACCACAACAAAATCATCTGCTTTTGTGATAAGGGATGCCGAAATCTGCTTCTTAAATTCTCCGTTTTTTGAAACAATAAATATTCTTCCTGAATCCCTATCAAGCAAATAAATATTATCAATATCTTGATCCGTATAAATATCCTCAAAATCAACTTCATCATCTGGAATAGTTACAGAAAACGAATCGCGAACTCCGGAAACAAATTTATACACATCGCTCCCAACAGCAACGTAGATTGATACATCTATCGATAATGCTGTTGCGCTATCAAGATCTATTGCTTGACCAGATCCAAAGTATGAAGTTTTATTTGAATATCCTTCTTCGGCAACTAAATACTTGTATACTTCGTCATTTCCAGAATCAAGTATATAAATGTTTCCATTATAGATCCAAAAATCTTTAACAGATTTCCAATCACTATCTTTTTTTATAACATTCTCTGCCTTATTACTACTATCTATCTTAATAACTCCATCCTTGGTACTAAATACGTATGGGTCTCCATTATGCAATGCGACGAATTGGGCATCTTTAATTTTGTTGGCTTTTCTAGACTCAACTGATTTTTTCTCAATTGAAACAAGATGCACCTTTCCATTCTCTTTATCTAAAAGTCCTATGACACCATCTGAATAATACATCCCTGATGCTTGTGTTCCTTTACTAATAAGATTTAGATCATAAAATTCACTAGATTGGCCCTCCTCAGTCTTCTTAATATCTTGCTCGGTTTGTTCAATCTTACTTTTCAGCCCAGAAAGTTCTTCTAGGTTTTGAAGATTTTTTTCTTTAGCTCGATTGTTGAGGTCTACATAGATTGCTTGAGACTCCTCCAAAAGCGTTAATGATTTTTGTATATTTACTGTGGCTAATTCGCGCGCCTCAGAAAGTTTGGAATCGACTACACGCTCTTGTTCTTGAATCTCAATAAGAAAATTTTGCTTGACTCGACGCTCATTTCCCAAAACTACACTCCATATAAAAATGATGAGTAGAACAACTACAATTCCAAAAGTAATATATCTACTTCTGGATGATCCTCCTTTAAAACGACTTATGAACTCGTCAAACTTAGATGTTGACGGACTTTCCTGCTGCGCGTTGGAAATAGGCAATGCAGCTTGTTCAAGATTCTCTGTTATAGGTACTTCTTTATCTTCAATACTTTGAGCGAAAAGTGCAATGAGACCGGTATCATCATCTGCTTTTAGTTCTGGCGTAAGCGCTTCTATAACACCTTGAGGGTTATTCCCAAAAACCACCTGTGATAAATGTTTGTCATTAACTTTTTCGCTAAAAGCCTCTGTTGTGAGGATGAGATAATCTCCGTCTTGAATATATCCAGAAGACATATTATGACCGCTGATTAAATTATGAATCACTCTATCTCTTCCTATAAAAACCTTACCTTTTCCTCTTGTAATAAGATAAAGAATATCTTCTACAGAAAAAGCTGCTGCAATCGCAAACGATGTGTGTCCTTGCCACGCAGCGGTCCGCTCATCTATAAGTTCTTTGAACTGATCTAAATCATTAATCTTTTTCTTTAGAATCTCATCTTTAATACTCACCAACAAGGCTTTAATCTCCTCTTTTTTAATATTATTTTTGATCTCAACAATAATGAATATGTTTTCGTCTGATATAAAATCGACGTGGATATTAGCTTCTTCATTACCAAGATATATACTGTAATCCCATTTCAACATACCTATATTAGTTATAGTATAAACAAAGCATAAAACACAATCACGGTAGCTAAACTAACTTGAATATATGAAATAATTAAGAGTATTCCTCCATCTTTGACGCTAACTGTCCGCTTCATTGAAATAACTTGTCTAATCATAATCACTGCAAAAAATAGATAAAGTAGACCAAGTGTAACTCCGAAAAGTTTAAGAAAAAAACTAAACAGATGTTGCGCATCTAGAAACTCAAGTAATGGTTCCATATCAGTCTGGCCTCATAAGTCTGTTAATAATCGACACCACATTATCAGGATCAGGCACTTTGAGAAATTCTATATTTTGCATTATTCCTGCTGTTTGAATATAAATATCACCATAGTGAAACAATGCACGTATAAAACCGGTCGTCTGAGCAGTAACGTCTGTTGCATCCTCAATAGAAGACCCTGTTTCTTCTTTTATAAGAATGTTAGGATAATCAACATCGATCATTCTATAATTCGTCACAATACCGACGTTAAAGATCCATAAGAGAAGATTAATAAAAGCATAACTAAAAACAAAGCTGTACCAAATAAGGTCGATAAAGAAAATTTCTTTTAAACTAAAGAAATTTGAAAGAACTAGATTAATAAATGGTGGAACAAGAACTAAAATTATCGAAGTAATGATCCAGGGAATCAAAGTAATAGGATGAGCACGAAGAACAAGAAGAACTTCTTCATCATCGTGTTGGCTATCAAACCTTATATCTGGTCGAATACAAAAAGTGTGTAGGTGACGATGAACAGACTCCTTGTGCTCAAAAGCATGAAGAGGCATTAGGAGTAATTATAGCACGCTTTAAAAAAGCCTTGGCGATGACCTATTGTCCCACAAAGGCAGTATCGTCGGCGCTGGCCCGTTTCACGGCTCTGTTCGGAATGGGAAGAGGTGTTTCCAGACCGCTCCAATCACCAAGGCAAAAAGTATTATATCGAATATATTATCTATACGCAACTGGCTTTTCGTAGCGTGACGGAATAAGACTTATGCGTCGATTTTTTGTATCTATTTTCTCAATATATACTACAGCTTCCTTGCCTACTTCTATTTCTTCTTTCTCATCTGCAACTTTCGAAATATGAATCAGCCCTTCAACTCCCGGCTCTAAACGTACAATATACCCATAACGTTCTTTTCTAACAACCTCTCCCTTAATTTCTTTATCCATTGGATATCTTTTCTCAACATCCTCCCATGGATCTCTTTCAAGACGCTTGATAGAAAGATTCAATTTGAGATTTTCTGCATTTTTTTCAACAACCACTACATTAATCTCCTGACCCACTTTAAGATGTTTTTTTGGATTAGTAACCTTCTGCCAAGAAATTTCAGATATATGAATCAATCCTTCTATTTTCTCAACTTCACAAAATACACCGAAGTCTGAAAAGCCAATTATCTTTGCTTTATATTTTTTACCTACTTCTATAACATCAAATTCCTTTTGAAGCTCTTTGTAAGAAATCCCTAAAGCAGCTGCTTTTTGTGATACAACAAGTCTGTTTTTGTCTCGATCAACTTCAAGAACCTTTACTTTAACTTTTTGGCCTTCTAGTTTCCCTGGATCTTTAATTAAATCTTCAGTTAATTGGATTTTGGGAATAACGCCTCTTATTCCCATAAATTCTATGTATACACCACCTTTTCCATATTCCCCGCAAATAACCTCAATTTCTTCTTCCTTCTTAAATTTTTCTTCTAAAATATCCCACTTGCCTTTATTGAAAAAGGATCTCATTGAGACAACAGGATACCCATCCTTTGCTTCTTCAACAACAATTTTTACCGCAACTGAATCACCTTCTTTTAGGTATGGAAGATATGAAGTTAATTCTTGGGATTCAATATTCCCAAGTACGGCATATGATTTCCAACCTATATCAAAGGTTATTCCTTTTTTGGAAAGATTAATGATTTTTGCGTTTACAATCTCCCCCTTTTTGGGAGGACTAAACGGCTGTTGTTTAAGGAGATCAGCCATTGATTGAGGCGCAGAAATCTTTTTTGAAGTTTTAGACTTCTGTGGAGACATTTGTAGAACTCCTTTCGTTATTCATGGAGCATAATATAGCAGAAAGAGCTTTGAAGTGCAAGCGCTCACTCTTCTTTAACTCTGTATTGTATGGCCTCTGATATATGAGTAGTTGTAATTTCTTCTTTCTCATCCAAATCGGCGATTGTTTGGGCTAGTTTGACAATCTTAAAGTATGACCGCGCCGATAATGAGAGTTTTGAAAACGCTTGTTTAAGAAGTTGTTCTGCATCGTTGTGAATAAGGCAATGCTTTTTTGTATGATGTGTTGTCATTTCTGCATTTGTTTTAATCAGGCTATGTATGAATCGTTGCGTCTGTCTACTGCGTGCAGCATCAACTCGTTGGCGTATTGATAAACTTGTCTCTGCGTCTTGTACTGAAGAAAGATCGTCTTTTTTTACTGGTGGAACATCAATATGAATATCGATTCTATCAAGAATAGGACCGGAAACTCGTTTCTTATATTTCATAATCTGTTGCATACTGCAATAACAGGGCTTTTTATCATGTCCCAGATAACCACAAGGACAAGGATTTGATGCTGCAATAAGAATGAATCGTGCAGGAAATGTTGCGGTTCCTACAGCTCGAGTTATGGTAACAATCCCATCTTCAAGGGGTTGTCGCAGCGATTCGATAACGGATCTTGGATACTCAGGGAACTCATCCAAAAAAAGAACGCCTCGATGTGCTAAAGAAATCTCTCCGGGATTTAATCTATTGCTTCCTCCAATGAGCCCTACTCTCGAAACAGTATGATGAGGTGATCGAAAAGGTCTACAAACAACAAATTTATTATCTTTGAACGCTTCGGTTACTGAGTAAATCTTTGAAACCTCTACGATTTCCTGCTCATCCATTCGAGGTAAAATTGAGGGGAAAGCTCGAGCAAGCATGGTCTTTCCGGCTCCTGGAGGACCTTTAAGCAAAATGTTGTGTCCACCTGCTGCAGCAATTTCCAAAGCTCGCTTTGCTTGTTGTTGTCCTTTCACATCTTTAAAATCGATTTCATATTGTTCCTCAGCTCTTAAAGAATCCCATGAGACTGGCGCAGAAGGTTTAAGCTCTACTTCTTTATTAACATGGAGAATTAAATCCGACAATGTATTTACGCCAAAAACCTGTATCCCATCTACAAGCGAAGCTTCTTTAGTATTATCTATGGGAATAAATAAATTTTTAAGTCCTTGTCGTTTTACGAGTGTTGCAATAGGTAAGATTCCTGGAACTGGTGAAACTCTCCCGTCTAGAGATAACTCCCCAACACATAAGCTACTGTGCAAAAAACTTTTTTCTATAAAGCCCTGAGATGCAAGAATACCAACTGCAATAGGTAGATCAAAAAGAGATCCCTCTTTTGGTATATCCGCTGGCGCAAGATTAATAACTGTTTTTGTTTCTGGCATAGAAAACGAAGTGTTGATTATTGCTGTACGAACTCGCTCTTTTGATTCTTCTATAGCTTTGCTTGGGAGACCAACTATCTTGAAGCTCGGAAATCCTCGAGCAGCTACATCAACCTCTACAGTAATAAGGACACCATCAAGTCCAAGAGTGGTAGCAGAAAATACTTTTGAAAGCATAACGAGGACATCATACTAAAGAAAAGTTAAATTTCTATTAACACCTATACCCAAGGTTGTGAACCTAATCAACCTTAGAGGTTGGAGAAACATTGCGTGAAAGGAGTTGAGTCACAATAGTTTCAATAAAAAGAGCGACAGGCACAGCAAGCACGGCTCCGAGCAGTCCACCGAGCCTACCCCCAATAGAAAGAGCGATAAGTATCGTTATTGGGTGTATACCAACAGCTTTATTCATAACAAAAGGCACGATAAGATTATTTTCAAGCTGTTGAATAATGATATAAAGAATTATTACTATTCCCCCTAGGAAAAATGAGTCCGAAGAAGCAACGAGAAAGGCTGGAATCGCTGCAATTATAGGGCCAATAATTGGAATAATCTCTAGCAAACCAGCAATAAAAGCCAAAGAGAGAGCAAATTTTATACCTAAAATATTTAAAGCTATATAAGTAAAAACTCCAATGATTGTCATGAGTATAAGTTCTCCTCTCATCCATGCTCCCATACGTAACTCAATTTTTTGAGTAATTGAAATTATTTTTTGGGCCTGCTCTTTTTTCAAAAACTTTTTTATAAACGACTCAAGAAAGTTCTTTTCAAGGAGAAAATAGAATGTAAAAAAAAGAACTGAAATAACAAATATAAAGTTTGAAAAAACTCCTGAGGCAACCCTAAAAAAATTCTCTGTGATATTGGGTAGAAATTGCACTGCTGATTCTAAACTTAGGTATTCAGATAAAAATGGGAACGTTTCAACGAGAAGAAAAGGTAAATTTTTTATAAAGAGAATGCTTTCAGAAAGTATAGGGGGAAGTATAGTTCCTAACATAAATATAATAACTAAAAGGGTGAGGAGAAAAACAACAACCGCGCTTAACGAACGGTTGACACCTCGTGCTTCAATCTTATTAACAATAGGTTTTAAAGCACTCATAAATATAAACGCGAGGAAAAGCGCAAATAACAATTCACGGATAAGCCAGATTGCTCTCAGGGCAAGAATGAATAGAATAGTAAATATGATGGTTCTAGAAGAGATCTCGATTTTCTGCGTCATGGTAGGGATAGTATACAGGACACTTACAACAACTACTACCTCGCTATAGTCAAAACAAAAACTTTCTCAACTCCACTTCGCTTCAAGACTCTCCCTATTTCTTTAGTAGTAGATCCGCTTGTCCAGACATCATCAATGATGATTATTTTTCGAGGTATAGTCTTGTTTTGAATATTTATTTTGAATGCGCCACGAACATTTTGAAATCTCTCTCTTCTATTTTTTAATTGAGCTTGCGGAAATGTATCTTTTTTTCTATAAATTAATTTCGTATCCATTGGAATATGCATTGTGTTTGAAAAAAAATTCGCTATCTCTAGCGACTGATTAAATCCCCTTAACTTTAGTTTATTTCTATGTAATGGCACCGGAAGCATATTAGTCTCAATCATATTTTGATAGTAAAATCGCAGTGTGCTCATTTTTTCCTGAGGAAATAAGCTCATGATTTCTTTTATACCTCCTCTTACACACCTATATTTAATCTCTTTAATAATCTTATGTAAAATCGTATCGTAGTAATACACACTCCGTAATCCATCTAACCGATACGTGCGTTTACATTTGGGGTGGGTCAAGCCATATAAACTCCCCTTCTCACAATAAGGACACACATCCCCCTCAACCACTCTTAGTTTCATAGCACAAGAAATACAAATATATCTACCAAATTTTCCGCAAGAAAAACACGCTTTTGGAAAAAGAAGGTCGAGGAAAATTGATTTATTCATAGATCTTTAAAAGGAGAGTCTATCAAGAAAAAATTAACTTTTTCTTAAAAGATCCGGGCGGTTCTTCTTAGTAAGTTTATACGCTTGTTTCAGTTGCCACTCATGAATTTTCTTATGATTACCCGAAAGAAGAACATCTGGAACTTCTTTATTTCCAAACTTATGCGGTCTCGTATACTGAGGATATTCAAGAAGTTTGACTACTTTTACCTTACCTTTTTTTAAATCTCGTAACAATTTATCTTCACCGAGAACACTCATGAGTTCGTCTACTGAAACGGTAAAAAAACTTTCTGTTTCTGTTGATTCGGTTTTTTTTAAAACTCCTGGTAATAATCGTACGATTGAATCAACAATAACCGCAGCGGGTAATTCTCCCCCTGTTAAAACATAGTCACCGATCGAAACTTCTTCATCAACATGATCCAAAACCCGTTCATCTACACCCTCATAATGACCGGCAATAATAATAACATGATCGAGTTTCGCGTATTCTTGTGCTTTTTCTTGCGTATAAACTGTTCCTCGAGGAGAAGTGAGGATGGTGTAATTTGATATTTGAGACCGCCGGCCGGCGGTGAAATTTGAGAATTTCTTATTATTTGCAACTTGTGGATTGTAGTTTATTTGTGAGTTGGAGCTTGTCATTTGTACTTTCTTAAGTGCTTCTATTATCGGTTCCACCATCATCACCATTCCAGCACCACCACCATAAGGTCGATCATCAACTGTTCCGTGCTTATCAACGGCAAAATCTCTTACGTCTATAATTTCAATATCAACAAGGTCTTTACGTATGGCTCGTTTGACAATACTCTCACTTAAAAATCCTTCAAACATTTCTGGAAAGAGTGTTAAAATTGTGAATTTCATAATTATATTATACTAGGAGACTTATAAGATTATATTTTGGCTTGATATAAGGATTATTTTGAGCTAGATACAATAATAAAGAATTGATATAATAGTGAACCATTTACTGATGTTTTGTATGTTATTGTATTAACCGTAATATTATTGCTATAAGCCAAATGGAAAGAGAATTATCTCAAATACCGAGGATTCAAATTGCGTCATCTCACCAGCATGTTCTTACTAGAGAAGGGCCGCCAATGAGATTATTAGTAGATGTCGTGAGAGGATATTTTATTGCCAAAAGGCCTATCGAAGAGCTTGAGGAAATCTTAGAAGAAACTGGACCTGATGGGCAAAGGTTAGTAAATCCAAGTGAAATTTCTTTTACTGAACTTGCCTTTTTAAGAAAATCAGATCAGAGTAAAGCAAGCGCGGGTAAACTCATTCCGATCGGAGGAAAAATTGAGGATAGAACTCCAACTGAAGCTGCTCTGTTTGAACTAGGTCAAGAAACATCCCTTACAATTGTTGGTTTCCTCAAACCTGAAGAGTTGGATTATGAAGAAGAGCCAAATACAAATAGTTCATATGCATATGATATCCCAGATTATGATGAAGCACGAAGAGTATACTCAGTTATCGCTGAGGTCGATAGAACTAAGGGTAGATTCCCTGATATTATCGATCCTCTTGAAGATAAAGCAGAAGGTGTAGAATTTATTGCTTTAGATGAAGCAGTGGCGATGATACGAGGACACATTCCTTCAGATCTAGTTGATCACTGTGTTATTGGCGCAGTAGAAAATATAGGTATTGACCCAACGAATAGTTCTTTACGAGATGAAATATTAGATGATGTTTGCGCTCGTCTTGAAGAAAGAGAACGAAGATTGAAAGAGAAAATTGTAACAAGAATTAATACTGAAAGAGTATGGCAACATGGAAAAAAAGCTAAGAGAATTAACAACATAGACGAAGCTGAAACTCCGGAAATACTTACTATATATCAAGATATTATTAGGGAAGATCTTTTCCATGATTATCGACAACTTGAAAAAGAAACTCTTGCAGGAATTAATGGATACACCATAGAACGTGGAAAGGTTTATGTTATTGGAGGAAATAGAATAAGCCGTTCAAATGTACTTGAAGAGGTTGACGTATTAGACGACGGCTCAATAATATCTTCAGACGGAACTCTCGTGTCTCCAATTAGAGATGTTGTGATACTACATCCACATCAATGTGTTTCTCAAGAAGGAAAAGTATTTGCAAACTTAGAAGAAATGAAAAGACAAGAAGCCGATGGCTATCTCATGAAAGCAGATGGAACATTGGTTGTAGTGACAAAAGGTGAAACTGCAGTTAAAACGGAAATTGATGAAGATGAAAAATTACAACCTTGGGGAGGTACTATAGCTCCAGATGGGACCATTACCACACCTGCTGGACACACATTCCGTCTTCAAGAAGGTCAAGTCGTCACAAATGATGGTATTGTTTTGGATCGTGAAATATTAAGAAATGGATTAGGTTATTTATATGGAAAAGATATTTTTTACTTTGCATATGCTTTTGCTAATGAAGATCTTGCAAGAAATAGTTCTCTTCACATAAGAACAACAAAAGGTATACTTCATGCCCTTAACTTTCTAAAAAGGACTCTTAGATCAGGCATAGCAGAAACAAAAGATATTACACAGTTAACATTAAGAGGAGAAAGTTATACGGGTATTCCTTTAGAAAAAGGGGGAATTACTGCATCCAGATTAGCTATAAATCTTCTTCAAGATTTTTATAGAGAGGCGTATAATGAGGACGTCAGGCGTTTTGAAGATCGTTTAACTGCCCATATAGATGAGGCATTTATGCGCAAGTTTGAATTAACTCCCCAACAGTATGAGACAGCTCGTCGGCTTATGCTTGGTGTTTTAAACGATATGGTAGACCGAGCGCATAGCGCGCGTGCAGAATATGTAGGCGATGTTCATTTACACCGTCTTATGCCTTTGATTTCAAATGCTAACACTGCAAAACTCATGATGCTAGCTCTTGGAATAATGCCACACAGGGATCATGAAGTAAGTCCTGAAATGAACAAGCTCATCCGTTTTGAAGCATCTAAAACAATAGCTACTCTTCTCCATTCGTGTGCTATAGTTAAACGATATTGCGAAATCGTCAATCCTGATTCAAGAATACTTTTCGATGATGCTATAACAGAGATTTTCGGTGCGCCCGTGGATGTTGATAATAGGAGAAGAGTGCGTCTCCTCCATCACGATACTCCAGTAGGTTTAGTCGCGATTGATAGGGTTGACGATAAAGGTTTTGAACCGTTTGAACGAAAAGCACTTGAAACATATCCTACACTCATAAGAGATGGTATTCGATATGTATTTGTTAATATTCCTGAAGGAGAAGATGCATCTAAAAAATTTTCATCGACTAGCGTAAATGCGGAAATTTCAAGATCTCAAAATCTGATTCGCTACCTTATTGGTGACGACGTACCAGGCGCCCTTGAAGAAAGTGAATCTTATGTCGTAACTGAAGGCAGACTTCGAGAAGTTATCCCTGAGGAATATACTATTGAAATCGTTGATCGAAGAAACACATATCATTTCCTGCGCACTATACTCTCCTTTGATTCACGAGAAGCTCAAGAGGACTATATAAGGAACATAAGCTCAGGTAAACGTACAGGTTCAAAAGGACATCTATGGCCACGAGAAAAGTTTAAAATACTCATATCCAGACAAAAAGATGACGGGACAATAGAGCGCCATGAAGGAGAATTCACTTTTGTGCCAGTTCTCAATTTCTCTCAAGATGCACCAGAAGGAGTCATCGATCAGGAAGAAAAGATGGAAGATAATGCTCGTTATTACTGGGTACGATTATTTGGTTCACTTACTCACAATGGACAAAGACTTATTGCTTTCCCATCTGTTTACGAACTCCTCTATCCATGGCCTTTCTATGAACAGTCCGCTCGAAAAAAACCTAAAGAAAAGACAGCGTAAGTATAATATAGGTATGTTTAAACAGATTGTTCTCGGTTTCATCGGCTTGTATCGTTCGCTCGGATTCTTAAGAACCGGCTCCTGTCGTTTTACTCCAACCTGCTCCCTATACACATATCAAACTGTTGAAAAATACGGTGTTATAAGAGGTCTTTATAAAGGGAGCAAAAGAATTTTACGATGTCATCCATGGTCTAGAGGGGGTCTTGATCCGGCGTGAACATGCCCCTTCGGGGCGTATAAGGTATTACGTATGAGGGCGTTTCCAAAATCGTAATCCTATATATAAATAGACGATGAGGTTTACAAGAGAAAATAAAAAGATGACGATTTGATTATTTAACGATTCGGCTAATATATCAATCCGTGGTACAGCAAAACTTTTATATAAATTCAAAAAACTTATAGCTGATACGATTATCCACCATTTCAAAACATAACGATCCTTTAGAGCTGCTAATAATAAAAAGGGTAAAATCAAAATCAGGTATCGTTCGTGCATTTTTGTTAAAAAAAGAAAGGCAGTATAAGAACAGAGGGCAAGCGCATAAATAACATCAAATTTCTTTAATCCTCTTTTGTATGTAATCCACGTTATTGCGGAGAAAATAATACTTACAATAATAAATCCAACCAATCGATATGATAATCCGCCAATCAGAATTGTTGAATCCTGAACATACATATGTGGAGGCCACATGGTCCATGCAGTATATGCCCCGTTTGAAACAGCAGAGAGGCTCTGTTCTTCAAGAATTTTATAAAGGTATGTTTGAAAAGGAAAGAAAAAAATATTCCCTGATCGAAAAAATGGAACAAAAGCAAGCCAAAAAAACAAAAGATTAACTGTAAAAATTTTTATCGCTTCTTTCCCTTTATACTTTTTCATAAAAAAGAGTACATAAATTGGTAGATATACTAACGCAGTTGGTTTAAAAAGCAAAGCAATCAAGATGCTAATACTACTGAGAATAGATCGCTTAGTATAGAAAAGAAAATAAACACCAATAAGTGTAAATAAAATAGGAATACTATCGATTTGTCCCCAAAAAGAACTGTTATAAATAAAAGTTGGATGCAATAAGATTAATCCTGCTGCTAGTATATGAAGTTTTGTTTTGTTTGGAACTATTTTCTTTGCAAACATATAACTCATCCATGTAACTCCTATATCTGAAAATAGTCCGGGAAGCTTCATCAGACCTGCAAGAAACATTCTTTGTTTAAGAAATGGAATAATAGTAGATGGAAAAAGTGGAATATGGACATTGAGCGTCCACGCTATATTAAAAATAATATCTTGTAAGGTATATGCAATATAAAAAATAAGAATAGATGCTGGCGGATAGTTGGGATATATGGTCGCGTATACTTCTTTTGAAGGTGTTTCATAAAAACCTCTAAGTCCTCTATGAAAAACATCCTGTGCCCAAGAAATATGGTTATTTACATCAAAACTATAATCTATAAAAAGAAGGGAGATTCTTAAGATAAATCCAAGAAAAAATAAGACGAAAAGAGGATGTTTCTTAATGAAAGACATATTCTATTATAATAGGAAAAGATATATTTGCATGAAAATTCAAAAGAATATCGTTATCATGATTTTTATCCTCCTCCTCGGCACCTTTTTACGCATGTATTGAATGACCGATCTCGCCAGAACATTATGATAATTACGGCAATATCAATGATCTCTATTTTATTGTTAAAAAAATGAGCTGGTTACTAGCCTCAAGATGTGGAAATATACTTCGTTTGGAGAATCAGAAGTAGTTTCAAAATGGGAAATTGATAAAGAATACTTTTTGTATAAACTGAGAAAAAACTCAGGTAAACGCATTGCTATAACGTCCTCTTAGTAGGTTGCCCCCTAGGTTGGAGTACAAACCAACCTTCGATGTTGGTTTGTACTCCAACCTCCCAACCCGTGTTTATTTCTATGCTACAATAGGTTATTGTGAAAGTCCTTAATAAAAACGTCCGGAGAGAATTTGAGATCCTGGACACATACGAAGCAGGTATTACCCTAACTGGCCCTGAAGTAAAGGCCATTCGTACCCGTGGCATAAAACTTGATGGTTCCTTTGTCAAAATTGTTGGAAATGAGATTCACCTCATAAATGCAAATATCCCCATATATGAATATGCGGATTTGGAAAATTACGATTCGAAGCGCACCAGGAAGCTTCTTTTGCATAAAAAAGAAATATTAAAACTTCAAAGCAAGTTGTCACAAAAGCCTAACTTGACCATTGTGCCAGTCTCGTGTTATAATAAAGGGAGCTTAATTAAGCTCGGTATTGCACTCGGTAGAGGTAAAAAACTCTGGGAGCGCAAAAAAGTCGAAAAAGATACATCAGAAAAACGTCGAATGCAGAAAGAAGTAAAGGAATATTTGAAAAAGTGACGTGTCCGCCTACGCCCTACTACCAAGCGGGCTTCGGCGAGACTTAAGAGTTTCTAAACTCGTCAAACTCGTTAAGAAACTCTAAAGGGGATGACTTGGATTCGACGCAGAGATTGCACTTTTATAAACGGCTAGAGCGGATCTATCCGCAAATAGAAAACCTAAACGCAAGAAACACACTTGCTGACGCTTTCGGCAGCAGAGAGGCTCTGGCTTACCAACCTCTTTACGCCTAAGCTCACTCTGCCTCGCTTTCTCCTGATTCAAGCGGGGTAAGGGGTTAACCAATCGGGATAGGTTGTACAGGTTGTTCGGTGAGCTGTACGACTGATAACAACCACCGGAGCTTTGTCTCGACACTGCTTGCAGTGACGGACTATCTCTAGCTAAACGTTTTTAAAAGTAGCCTTTGCGGACCCGGGTTCAACTCCCGGCATCTCCACACTACCATTATTTTCCTTATAGGGCTTCGTATAAACATTAATATTAAGCATGCCTGAACACTCTCATCCTTTAACGTCTGGGGAAACCGGTGAACATGGTTTAGCTTATGCATGGGGAAAAACGGCGAGGATTTTACTAAATACTCATCTAACCGAGCTTGAAGGTAGAACAGGTAGCGTTACGGTTGTTGATATAGGATCAGCTTTTCCTTGGTTTACTCAAATCGTAAGAGACATGCACGAAAAGTATTTACTTAGTACAGCAGAAGCGGCGGTAAAAAATGTCGTTAATAGCATTAATACTCCTGTACGCAAACACCACGATACTTCACCCTTTGCCTTTTTAAAAGACTTATCATTAGATGAATTGTTAAGACTTAGGACTTTATTTGGACCTAAGCACTCACCCGGACGTCGTCACATGGTCGGAGCTCTTTTTGAAGAACTTACATCTCATTCAGGTAACCTTTCGGGACTCTCTGTCGCAGAAAGAGAGCGTGTTGCATATCATAGTCTTTCTGAAAAATTGAAAACTCCTCAACGAACATTTTCACTTCGATGGGAAAGAGAAGATAGAAAAGGAGCTGGAAGATGGGAAATTATTGTAGGTGAAGCACCAGATAAGAGCGCACACGAATCGTTAGTCGCTCTTATTGGCGAGGCCGAAACAGAAGTAATGTTTTCTCACCTCTCTAGATATTTTGCTTCAACTCTTGCACCTCATATGAGGCGCTATTTGGCTGTAAGTCTTGACAGAGACCATCCCCAAAATCTTAAAGCAGAAGCATTGAGAAGCTTTCCCCAAGATTATCAGGATACAGTACTTTTTCAAAGAGCATCTGCTTTACGGGATCATGTAGTGGGAAACGCTCTCGCGTGGCCTTTTGGAGCTGAAACGATTGACTTGGCGTATTCAATCGAAGGAATACCGTTTTACTTTGATCCACATCAAATATCAAAAGAGTCTGTATTACGATTCGGTGAAGACGTTCACTCGTCACTCAAACCTGGAGGGCGAGCTGTTTTTTTCCCATGGATGACTCTAGGCGGAAACACCGACGACGAAAGTTTAACGCATGTTCTCGAAACACAATGGAGTAGCTTTCCAGGAACCGTTCTTTCTCTGGATCACTTAACAAGAAATGAATTAGTGGGAACTATGCTTCCTCGCGAAAGAGAGTTGGCTGAAAGAGCTTCTCCGCTTTTTCAAAACGGTATGGAAGAATTTACGATGCTTACACTACAGCGCTAACTTAATATTATCTTCGATAACTCAATGACAGAGCATGAAGTAATCAAATATTTACGGTTCTATGCTTGGTGGTTCTGGGAGATTAGCGAGGCCGGCTTCAAGCGTATCATTTACTGCACCAGCGGTATCACTTGCCCGATCAGCTGCATCACGAGCTGCAAGAAGCGGGGCGGCAGCATGATCAATATTAGCTTGAATAGCAGCAAGGACTGCTTCTTGACTCATATCTTTCACTACTTCATCTCTATCCAAATAAAAAGCGTTTGACTCCATTGGAGCGTTTGGGTTACGATCACCTTCGTACTTGGGATGAAAAAAACTAATATGTGATTTCGTAATTAGTCCTCCTCCTTCTTGATCTACGCCATCAAGATAACGTTGTGCATGCGTGACATATTTATGCATACCATCCAGTCGAGCTTGTATGTGTGCTGGTAGAGTCTCACCTTCTCCAGGACTACGGAGTCTAAGCCCATAAAAACCATTAGGAGAAACTGTTGTCCATACTTCATATTGCCTGGCACTTTCACCTTCACCTTCTTTCACCGTAGTTGGCTCTGCGAGTAAAACAATTTTTCTCATATCTCCCCAACCCTCATGAGCATCTTCCCCAACAGAGATACAATAAGGACCGAGTCTATCGCGCGCGGCTTCAAGTTTTTGCATTGTCTCTCGCATTGTTGCTTCTCTACGAAATTCGGCGGTTTCTCGTTCGCCTGTTGCATTAGGTACATTTTCTGCTAATTCTTGAGCTGCTGCAGCTGTAGCAATAGCATCATCTTCTTCAGGCATATTTATATCGTAAGCGGGGTAGCTAGAAAAGTCAAGTTCCAGGAAAAAAATGAGCTCAGGTACAGAGGTTGAAGTACAAACCAACATCGAAGGTTGAAGTAGAAAAGTTTAAGGAGGTCCACTCCCTAATCGAGTTTTATCTTTATCTCGTCCGGAGTAAAAAACAGACATTGACGAGCTATGTTATTAGCAAAATCAAGCGCTTTTTTTAGATCTTTGTACAAAAAATGATCATACGCAAAAGCTGCACTAAAGATATCTCCTGACCCTACTGAGTCAATAATTTTTTCCTTTGGTACTGGATCTGCTTGCGCCCACACTTCCTCCCCTTTATCTATAGCCATCGATCCCTTTTCCCCTTGTGTAACAATAATAATTGTTCCATATTCTTGCCATTTTTTAGCAAGATTCATAATATTCGAATGATCTTCAATTGAAACAATCATCACATCTATCAGAGGTAAAATCTCATCCGCTTCAACAAACTCCCTTACAACTACATTATCTTCCCTATCAAAATTCCTGAAATATCCCTGGGGAGAAAGAATTTTTATAGATTTTTCAGATGTATAAGCAAAAGCCTGTTTAAGATATTCCGAAGAAAATGCAGGGCTCTGAGGACTTATTAAAATAACGTCCGAGTTTTGTAAAATTTTTTGCATTTCTACATCTAGTTGAGGAGGTACTGCTTGAATAGTATTATGTGCTTTTTGGGTACGAACATTCCTTGTTGAAATATTTTCATACACCAGTGTTACGTCTGATGTTGGATTTTTAGGAAAGAGATTAAGACCGTGCGAATATTGAAGAAAATCTTTTCCATAAGGGGCAATTATACTTACAAAACAGTCTGGTAATTGCTTGAAAATTCTGTTCATAAAAACTGCCGGACTCCCTGCCGTAGAATAGGAAGAATTTTCTGACTCATTATGATCGATACAAACGTGACCTACGATTGTGATATTCATAAATATTGATACAATTATACTCGAGTATGACGTTTCTAAAACACACCGTCTTGTTCCTCTTCGTTTTTCTTCTCCCTACCCAGTTTGGGAAACATTTTTTTCTCAATTTTTCGTATGTCGATGGGGTGCGCGTCGACTACCTCAGTCTCGTCTTATATGCAACTGATCTTCTTGCAATAGTACTTATTGTTCTCTTTTGGAGAAAAATTAGAAAAGACTTATACAAAAATAAACACTTTCTTGTCTTTCTCGGACTTCTGACAGTAACTAATATTTTAAGTTCACAATACCCGCTACTTGCTGGTTATACAGCATTAAAATTTCTTGAAATATATCTCGTATTTCTTATTTTTCGAAACATTAAAATTACGAAACAGGCAATTCTTACACCATTATTCTTGGGAGGTCTCGTAGAGCTTACTCTCTCTACTGCTCAGTTTTATTACAAACACTCTTTGCAAGGAGCCTTTTACTATTTAGGAGAAAGATTTTTCACTCTCTCAACTTCGGGTATAGCAACTGCATCTTTTTTTGATCGGGAAATTCTTAGGCCATATGGAACTTTTTCCCACCCCAATAGTATGGGAGGATTCTATCTTTTGATGTATGCTTTTGCACTCAGTCTCAAGGATAAGTCATATATAAAACAAGGAGTTATTCTTGTCTCAAGTCTTCTCATTTTTCTTTCCTTTTCAAAAGTGGTAATTATTATTTATGTTTTCATAACGGCATTATCTCTCGTCCCCCAACTATTTAAAAAAAAGTGTCTCCCGTGTCTAATCGGAAGAATGACAGTTATATTTTTTGTTTCAGCGATGTTTTTACAAACGCATGCAGATCCTTTATCACTCGAAAAAAGGGTTCGATTAATACAGGAAAGTATTATCATTTTTAAACAAAATATTTTATTAGGAACAGGATTTGGTCATCACTTATTTGCTCATGCACAATTCCCAAACCCATATCCGCATTTTTTTCTTCAGCCTGTACATAATATCTTTGTGCTATTTATAATGCAAGCCGGTCTTGTAATATCAGCTTTTGTCGCAATACCAATAATAAAATATGCACGAAACTTAAGAAAAAATAAACTATATGCTGTACTTCTTGTTATCATCCTGACTGGTTTCGTCGATCACTACTGGCTTACTCTGCAACAGAATATGTTATTGTTAGGAGTTGTTTTTGGAATAATAAAGAATTCTAAGATTTTTTCCGAACGATAATTATAGGAGTTTGTTCATCTGATTGTCCCATGGGATTATCGGAAAAAATTCGACGGAGCATATTATCTGATAAATCAATACGATGCGACTTCGCCAAAACTCTTACGCCATAATCATTCGCATCGATTATAACGACGCCAAAACCCAAAGCATCTTCTATTTCCTGTGAAACTTTTTCTGGGTTCTCTGGTCCTAAAGTAACGCTTGTGTTACCTGGGGGCAATGTATATGGAGTTGGGCCATCAATAGCATTTACTCCATGCCCTGCAACATGATAAAAAACACCACGCAGCCCAAAGGGTTTTGTCATAACCGCTAAAAATGCAGCTAAAAGTATTCTTAAAAGCCCAGCTTCTCGTATCGCAATCTCCATGGTATACGGACTTCGTAAACCAATCCCCCCCGGATGTTTATAAACATATGTATAAAGTTTCTGCGCCCACCACGAAGGATTAATATCTTTGATTGGAATCGACCTACCTTGAGTTATAGCAACAACCCTTTCGGAGATCACTACCATATCTCCTTTTCGGAGATGTTTTTGAGTATATTTTTTAACGATTTGGAGAATAGTATCTTTTTCTGAAATACGGTGTGTTTTGATGGAATAGCGATAGTATGCGACAGTATCAACTTGCGATGTAAGTTTCTTTCCTGAATTTGCGGTCAACCTCATAGCTTCGAGAGCTTTTGTTGTAATCGCTCATTAAGTTTAAGTGCTTCCTCTAAATTTGTGCGTTCTCCCTGAGGGGTTTTAATTAATACATCCTCAATTATCTCTCTATGTTTTTCATTACTTAACTTCGCACGTAGAATAAAATCTCCTTGGGGCGACGCCCCTTGTTTTTTCGCATTATTCATTACGCTAACTAATTTCTCGAAATCGCGCTCTGCAAGCAGCATGTATTCTGATCCCAAACTCCACTTACCCTTACTACTAAGTTCTTGAGCCATTGCAGTTTTCTTATCTGAAAAAAGCAAAAGTAATTCTGATTTTTTAGTATAGTCTCTGATAAAAAAAAGCCAGAGTTTGTCCCTTAAGGACTTCACGGAATATAAAGGGTTGTCAGGCAATATGCCGGGATATGGCAAATTATAGTCAACTTTTTTCCCTTCAACATTTATCTCCTGAGCAAAAATACCTACAAAATGAGAAGAAAAAAGGAAAACATAAAGGAATAAAGATAGAACGAAAAGGTTGATTAATTTCATAAATGAATTATAGTCAAAAACAAACCCTCCTGCAAAACCTTGTGAACCGGTTAAAGCAGTGGGTTTGTTTTCGAGTCGTTATGTAGAATTACTTAACTCTCTTTTTAAGAGTTTTTCCTGCTGTAAATCCAGGTGTTTTTGTAGCCGGAATCTGAATTTCTGCACCAGTTTGTGGATTTCGTCCTTTTCTGGCAGCTCTTCTTCTAACTAAAAATGTCCCAAATCCGGTAACAACTACTTTTTCGTCTCTAGATAAGGCTTCTGAGACAGTGCTAAACACCGCATTGACTGCGTCTTTTGCAGCCTTTGAGGTTAAATTAGCTCGTTTTGCAACTTGAGCAACAAGATCTGCTTTTGTCATGAGTTTCACCTCCTTCCTCGTAGGTTTTTTAGCGGGTCAGATCCTCTTAAAGACCCATTGAAGAAATCATAGAAGGTTTTACCTTTCTTGTCAATCCGTATTTAAACTATCTTATTGTAACAATCTATATCAAGAGTGGCTTGTTGCAACAGCTCGAGTCTCCCTAATTATAGTGATCGTTACTTGGCCTGGAAAAACAGGGAATTTTTTCTCAATATTTTCTTTAATATTTTGGGCCAAAACGACCGCTGCTTCTTCTGATACCTCTTCAGGACTTACAATGACTCTCAGTTCTCGGCCGGCCTGAAGCGCGTAGGCTTCTTTCACCCCTTTGTTTGTTGTTGCAATATCTTCAATATCCTTAATCCTCTTCAAATACTGATCAAAGTCTTCATGTCGAGCACCTGGTCGCCCTCCTGAAACTCCATCTGAAATATATACAATAATCGCTTCTTTTGATTTAAATGGAATATCTTCGTGTGATGCTGCAACACAGTGAATTACTGCTTCAGGAAAACCGTGCTTCTTTAAAACCTCTACTCCTAGATCGACATGAGATCCCTCTTTGCCTTCTACGACTTTTCCAATGTCGTGAAACAAGCACCCCAGTTTAACAGTCATGACATCAGCTTTTACTTCATGAGCAAGAGCTGTGCCGATTTTTGTTTCCTCAAGCGTATGCTGAATCATATTTTGTCCGTAAGAATATCTGTATTTAAATTTCCCAAGTAATTCTATAAGATCGTGTGGCAGATCATATACTCCAACCCTATGAGCAAGATCTTTGCCTGCTTCAAACATTACTCTTTCAATATGTTCTTGTGTTTCTTTTACGATTTCTTCTATTCTTACCGGCTGGACACGACCATCCTTTATAAGACGCTCCATAGCAACTTTTGCTACCTCCCTCTTTAATGCATCGAATGAAGAAATTTTTATAACACCTTCCTCTTCCAAGTCAACATCTACTCCTGTTGCAAGTTCAAAAGCTCTGATATTGCGTCCTTCTTTTCCAATGATGCGTCCTTTAAAACTATCATCGGGTAAGCTTATTGTAGAAAGAGTGAATTCGGCAATGTAATCTGTAGAGCCATGGCGCATTGCGTCAACAAGTATTTCTTTGGCTTTTTCGTCTGCCTCTTCTTTTATTTTTTCTTCAGCATGTTTAATACGTTTTGCGATATCTGCCTTTAATTTTTCTTCCCAACCTTTGAGTATAATTTCTCTCGCCTCTGCCTGATCAAGTCGGGCTGCTTTTTCAAGTTTTTTAAGTATTTCTTCCTTTCTCTGTTGAACCTCTTGCTTCTCCTCTGCTATTTTGTTGCCCTCCTTTTCAAGCTTCTCCTTTAATCTATATACTTCGTTCTCCTTGTCTTTTAGTCGCCTTTCGATCTCAGTGATTTCTTGTTTACTTCTCTGTATGTCTACTTCTGCCTTTTTTTTCAGATCAGCGGCCTCATGTCTTGCACGAGCGAGTTCCTCTTCTGCATATACTCTAACTTCTTCAGAGGCTTTCTCTATTTTTTTTTGCTGTTTTTGCTGGAGAAAGGGAATCGAGCTTAAAAAGCTATTTAATTTAATCATATGAAATGTGTTATATGGGGAAAAACGAGTCGAGGAAATGGACTAGTCCTTAAATAGGTACTTTCTCATAGCAAGAAGTATCTAATATGGTGACCTTCAGTAATCTGCAACATGTTTGTGTTAACCAGTTACTTAACTTGTCCATCAACTGCTTTTCCTAATATACAATTTGTAATCGGCTCCTATTTTACCTGTTTTTATCCAATTCTTCAATTGCTTTTTTAATATTTTCGTAAGAAAAGCCCCTCCTTAAAAAATATTTAATCAACTTATTGTTAAATTCTTTGATATGTCTCCTTATTATGATCTCACGTATAAGCTTTACTTCATCAAGATTACTCTTAGAAAGTTGTTCATCAATGAGATCTTTGTGAATACCTTTTTCAAGAAGTTCATGCTTGAGTCTTCTTGCTCCTCTGGGCTTAAAATAAGTTCTCTCATCAATCCACCAACGAGCAAACTGTTCATCATTGATAAGTTCCATGTGGCTCATTTCTGCTAAAAGAGTTTTTATTATTTGTTCTTGTTCGACAGAATCAAGGATATTTTTTTGGACAAGTTTACGTTGAAGATATCTTCTTGTTTCAAATTCGCTCCGTGGTCTATAAGAGAAAAATCGATCAAGACGCCTACGAAGATATTCGAAAAGACCTGCATTGATCATATCACTACACTTTTCCAGCAATCAGTTTGTCTTGTATTTCTTTTTTAAGTTCATCTTTCAATTTTTTATCCTTTCGAAGTACTTCGGCCATCTGTGAAGAGCCCTGCGCAAGGACCTTATCTCCTCTCTTAATAAATGCACCGCTTTTTAACAAAACGCCTACCTGAATTGCTGCGTCTATCATGGCCTCTTCTTTATCAATACCATTTTGATTGACGACAAAAACTGCTTGTTTAAAAGGAGGGGCAACTTTATTTTTGACAATTTTAACACGGTGTCGAGCTCCTATAACCTGATCGCCCTTTTTTAGAGTCTCTATTTTTCGAATATCCATACGCACGGAACTATAAAATTTAAGCGCCAACCCGCCAGGTGTAGTCTCCGGGTTCCCAAACATAACCCCAATTTTATGTCTAATTTGGTTAGTAAAAATAATTGTAGTTTTTGATTTTGAAACAACGCTTGTGAGTTTTCTTAATGCCTGCGACATAAGGCGGGCTTGTACACCAATCTGTGAATCTCCCATTTCTCCTTCAATCTCGCTGCGTGGTACGAGAGCTGCAACTGAATCAACAACAACAAGATCAACACCACCCGAACGAATTAATGCCTCTGCTATTTCAAGAGCTTGTTCTCCTGTATCGGGCTGAGAGATGAGTAAATTCTCGAGATCTACTCCAAGAATTTCTGCCCATGTTGGATCAAGTGCGTGTTCTGCATCAACAAACGCTGCTATGCCACCCGCGAGTTGCACTTGTGCAATAAAATTTAAACACACCGTTGTTTTTCCCGAAGCCTCTGGTCCATAAACTTCAACTATCCTTCCCCGCGGGACACCTCCAACACCAAGTGCGACATCAAGTGGGAGAATATCTGAGGGAATTACGCTTATTTTTTGCCTGGCTTGGTCTCCGAGTTTCATTATTGAACCTTGCCCGAATTGTTTCTGTATTTGTTCAACAGCAACCTGTACTGCCTGCATTCTCTTACTTTGTTCGTTGTCTTCAGTTTTTTTCGCCATATGCTCTAAGTGCTCGTACGTATGATAAAATAATCGTACGTAAAAAACAAGCTATAACTAATAATTAAGCGCTTTTCGGGGTGTAGTTCAGATGGCCAGAACGCACGGCTGGGGGCCGTGAGGTCGCCGGTTCAAGTCCGGCCACCCCGACATTTTATTTTATTTTTGTATTTATTACTACAGTTTCGTTTAACTTTTAAAGATCTTACATTTTTTTTCGATTTAAGATGTAATGCATCCTCCTCTCCGTCAGGATTATATGTAAAGATATAGGTGGGAATATTGTGCCCAACTGCTTGACCTTCGTAGAAATCATATATAGTACGTGCATCCCGATTTGAACCATACATCGCAAAACTAAATTCTTTTTCTTGAGGAATGACCTGAACCTTATATTCCCCGCTGTTTGGAGTAAGAATCAAAAGCTTGTGAATCCCTTCTTTCTCTTCAAACTCATAGAGCGATTGTGGGATTTCTGAGATAACTATTCCATTTTGAAGATCAAATCCCGTTCTCCTTCCTTCCGAATCAGTAACAAGAACGTGACCAGATAACGGTATGAAAATTTCAAGAATACTAAAATCACTATTTGTTTTTGCAAAACGCGCAATTTTCTCAGAAACATCATCATCCATCTCCTGTCCAATGACTTCTCGTGGGTAAAATGGATCATTAATTAAAAAGTCTTGATCTCGTATCCCTTTTATAACAAACCAATGAGGACGATCCTGAATTACAGATCTTAAAATTACAGGATTGCTTGCATGTATGTCTTCTTTAATAATGTTTTCGTTATATTCCTGGATTCCCCTAAAGATAATCTTTGGGGTTCCGTATGTATCATGGGATACTTTGGAATAATTGTTTACCACGCCCCACCGAACAGATCCATATGCATAACCCAAACTAATGCACCCAAATTTGCTACATTTAGCATTCGATTTAAAAAAAATGTTAAGATTTTCTGGACTGGTTATGCTCCCGTCAGGACCTCTTGTTATCCCATGATATTGAAAAAGCATCGCTAATGATGTTGTTAAACAACCACAATCTGCCATCGTTACTCCACACATTAATTTTTGCTTATCGGCATGATCGTAGATGTTCATCCCCCATAATGGATCGTTCTGTTTAAAGAGCGGAACATTCAATTGAAAACCCTCATCAAGAGCAATTATTATCTCTAACATTGCTACAGCAGCCTGACAACCACCATATGAATCCTTTGCCATAAGCGCAACAACATTCTCGCCTTTATGCAAAAATTCAGATATGTCCCCTTGAAAAGGTATTTGATTTACTTTCCCGCTTCTATCAGACCAGATCAGATTCCCATTAATATACACATCGCCATCATCGTCGAAATTCACTTTTATAGTCCCTGATTCAGGTTGTTTATCGAGAAAAAATTTTCTCCTAAAATATACCGTCTCCTTTTCAACTGGGTTTGGCGCCCACATAGGATTTGCGAAGTCGCCGCTATTTGGCGTTGGATTACAAAGACCATGCGACGGAGAAATCGTCTGCCCCCAATAAGAGTCATCGAAATCCACATTTGTCCATCCATCCTCAAGTTGTCGGCTGTACTTCCAAAAATTCCCACTTTCAATGGTAATTAATTCTGCGTTCGCGTGCGTTATTGGCGATATAAAAAACATAAGTGAAATAATAAAAAGTACGAATATATATTTCATATTATTCTTTGAAATTGATAACGGACCGATACTTTACCACATGAAGATTAAATTACTTTAAACTGAAGTAGACCTATAGAAATTTGGTCAAAGATTAGCCTTACTTTTCAGAGAGATATCGCTCCATTTCAAGAGCTGCAGCAATCCCCATACCAGCAGCAGTTCCGGCTTGACGATATACGTAGTCGACGACATCGCCAGCCGCGAAAACACCGGGAATGTTGGTCATATATTGATATTGAGAATTAAATCCATCTTTTACCCCTTCCCAAGCTGCCCATCCACTCGTTGTCACATAATTTTTCTTATTCAGGATAACACCACTATTTTTTAAGAAATCTGTACTCGGTTTATGGCCAATTGCAAGAAAAAGACCTTGAACTTCAAGGACATCTCCTTTTACTTTGTCCTTTGATTTGTTGCTATTAAATTTTAGTTTAACGCCCGAGACTTTATCTTCTCCTAAAACATCAACAACTTCTGTGTCCCACAATATTGTGATTTTTTTATGATCTAAAACTCTTTTCTGCATTATCTGGGAAGCACGAAACGAATCTCTTCGATGGAGAAGATAAACTTTTGAGGCAAATTTAGTCAGCGTTAATGATTCTTCCATAGCTGTGTCTCCACCACCGACCACAGCAACAACTTTATCCTTGAAGAAAAAACCATCACAGGTTGCGCAAGCAGAGACTCCTTTCCCTTGTAGACGTTTTTCCGAATCAAGCCCGAGCCATTGTGCATTTGCGCCTGTGGCAATCAGGATCGCTCTTGCAGAATGCTCTTCACCATTATTAAGTTTTACCTTTAAATTACTTGTGTCAGAGAAATCAACACTTGTTACATTTTCATTAAGAAATCGCGTTCCAAATTTCTCCGCGTGCTGGTGATATTTCTCGATAAGATCAGGTCCAAGAATTGAATCAAAACCAAGATAATTTTCAACATCTGACGTAAGCATTAATTGCCCACCTGGAGGCGAACCAGCAATAACAAGAGGCTTGAGAAAAGATCGAGCGTTATACACTGCTGCAGCAAGTCCTGTGGGCCCACCACCAATTATAATGATATTTTCGTGTTTGTCATTCATAGTAATATGCTATCATACCACATATATGGCAGACTCAGAAAACTGCATCTTCTGTAAAATAGTGGCAGGAAAACTCCCTTCATATAAAGTATACGAGGATGAGCTTTTTTTTGGATTTTTAGATATTGTTCCTCGATCAAAAGGCCACACTCTCTTAGTACCTAAGAAACACTACCGATGGACGTACGATCTCCCAGGTGAGGAGTTTAAAAAATATTGGGCTACCGCCTTAGAAATTACTCGAGCCCAACAAAAGGCACTTAAGCCGCAATGGATAAAATACTTTACATTCGGTGAAATTCCACATGCACACATCCACATTCAACCACGATATGATGAAATGAAAGCGGAAACACCCATCATAACCCCAACAATTCAAATTAATGAGTCTGAAATGCAAGAAATAGCGCGAAAGATTCTGGATATCGTCTCCCATCCTGTATACTGAATATGTCACCATGGAACAACACGCCGTCCCTCGTCAAATAACGACCTTTGAGTTCAAACTCATAGGTTTTATGACAGTGAAACAATTTATTTATCTCGCTATTTTTGCCGGAATGGGCGTGGTTGTCTACAATGCGATCCCCGTACCTATTCTTAATATTATTATGGGAGGACTCGTTGTGCTACTTGGAGCTGGTCTTGCTTTTTACAAACATAATGAGCGCACGCTTGACGTATGGATTATTCATCTCATCACAAGCCTTCTTGCACCGTCCCAGTATTACTATATGAAAAATAATCACATCCCAGATTTCCTTAGTGATGTGTTTACTTCAAAAAACGAAGATGTCATACAAGCGCATATGGACGCCCAGCAAAAATTACACAAATACATACAGAATAATGGACAAACAATTGAAGGCACAGAGAAAAAACAGGATATAAATACTCTTATCCATACAACAAAGGCCCAACAATCAAAAAGTTCAAAGTCAGAAACGGGCGACCAGACCAGCAAACAAGAAGGATCTATAAGCATAAGTCTTCACAACCTCACTTCTATCAAAGCCGCAGAATCTACATCACCCCAACAACCTCTTAAACCACCACCCTTTCTTTCTGGCGTTATAAAAAATAGCAAGGAAGAACCCTTGTCAAATATCATGGTATATGTGAATTCAGAAACAGATCAACCCGTACGTATTCTTAAAACCAACCGCAATGGTATCTTTGCAACGTTTCATCCGCTTCCATCAGGACAATACAAACTCAATCCTAAAGATTTGGGGGGGAATTATTTTTTTGATACAATGGATGTTGTAGTCAACGGATCGCCAATAAAGCCTATAAATGTATATTCAAAGGAGACATTATGAGCAAAAAACAAACTGCGCCAGTTAAATCTTCTACTCAAAATTTTGTGGAGATAGAAGCTATTAAAGATGATATTCTCATGTTAAGAGATTATTCATGTTGCGTCATTATTGAGTCTGGAACGGTAAACTTCGGCCTTTTAGCAGAAGATGAACAAAGAGCGATGATATATTCCTATGCACAACTCCTCAACTCGCTATCTTTTGCTATACAGATCGTGGTGCTCTCTAAGAGAATGGATATTTCGTCATATCTTGATTATCTTGATGAAAAAATCTTAAACCAACAGGATGAAATTCTCCGTAACGGCCTTGTTGATTATACGGAGTTTATTAAAGGAATAATTACAAAAAATACTATTCTTGAAAAGAATTTCTATTTTATTGTTCCATTTTCACCGCTCGAAATGGGAATCCACGCTTCAAAAAAGGGCTCGGTCAAAAAGGACTACGTTTTCACACGAGCAAAAACATCTCTCTACCCAAAAAAGGATCATCTTATGAGATTGCTCAGAAAAGCAGGGCTTGGTGGGAGAGTGTTGTATGAGCAAGATATTGCAGAACTCTATTACAATCTTTATAACCCTTCATCAACTGGTCAAAAACTTGCTCCTGTTAAGAATTATACGGACATTATTCTAACACCTTAATCATATGCAATTTTTTGGTAAAAAGAAAAAAAGTGACGGGAAGAATGAGAAACAAAAAACAAATGTTGAATTAGTGGGTAATATTCTCACAAAAGGCATGGTTTCAGTAAAAGATATTGTTGCTCCTTCATTTGTTGAAGTAGATTTTAACTACATCAAAATCGATGAGAAGTTTTATCGAACGCTTTTTGTAGTTGGGTATCCCCGTTATGTTTCTCCAAACTGGCTTTCATCACTTATTGCCTACGATCATCCACTTTATATCTCAACATTTATATACCCCACAGAATCAGCGCAGATTTTAAAAGACCTCAGGCGTAAGATAGCTGAAATGGAAGCAACAATTGAGTCGGATATTAAAGCAGGAAAAGTTGTTGATCCAACGGTTCAAGTCTCATTGGATGACGCACTCACTCTCCAAGCAGAACTAGCCCAAGGATCAGAAAGATTTTTCCAATTTGCTTTTTATATTACGATTCCTGCTGATTCTGAAAAAGAACTTGATAGATACTCAAAAGAGGTTGAGTCCACTCTCGGCTCGCTTCTTATCGTTGCTAAAAAAGCAACTCTAGAAATGGAGGAGGGTTTTAAATCAACCCTACCTATGTTCTCTGACAAGCTTAAAATCTGGAGAAACATGGACACCACGTCACTTGCAACCATGTTCCCATTCTCAACCGCATCTCTTACTGCAAATGAGGGTGTTTTGTATGGGGTTAACGAGCACGATGGTAGTCTTGTAATTTTTGACAGATTTACCCTTGAGAATGCTAATTCTGTTATTTTAGGAAAATCTGGTGGGGGGAAAAGTTTTTTAGTAAAACTCGAGTCACTCCGGCAACTTCTTATGGGAAGCGAAATGATTATTATTGATCCTGAAAACGAATATCAAAAAATGTGTGAAGTTTTTGGTGGTGAATTCGTTTCTTTTTCTATATCATCGCCCTATAAAATCAATCCATTCGAGCTTAACGCAGATAATCCCGAACCTGATGAATTAGCTAATAAAATACTCAATCTACACTCTTTAATGAGGGTGATCATGGGAGAACTTACTCCAGCACAAGACGCACTACTTGATCGAGCTCTTGTTTTAACTTATAAGCAGAAAGGAATCACTCAAGATCCAGAAACTTATAAAATTGAACCACCGCTTCTCGAAGACTTATATAAAGTCTTTCTAGGATACGAAACTCCTGAAGCAGCTGAAATGGCAACGAGACTAGAAAAATTCATCAAGGGTTCGGCCGCTGGAGTTTTTAACCAACATTCAAACTTTGATATCAAGAATCGGTTCACTGTTTTTGGTATCAGAGATTTGGAAGAAAACCTACGCCCAGTAGCAATGTATATTATTCTCGATTATATCTGGAACCGTGTTCGACGAAATCAGGTGCGACGGTTATTGGTTATTGATGAAGCTTGGTATCTTATAAAACACAAGGATTCCGCTCAATATCTACATAGTTTTGCGAAACGTGCTCGAAAATACCATCTTGGACTAACCACAATCACACAAGATGTTGAAGATTTTCTAAGTATTGAAGAAGGAAGAGCGATTCTAACAAACTCGAGTTTGCAAATTCTACTCAAACAATCAACGGCGGCAGTTGATAAAATTACCGAAGTTTTTCATCTAACTGGTGGTGAAAAACACTTTTTATTATCTACGGGTATAGGAGAAGGTCTCTTTTTTGCAGGACAAGCACACGTAGCTATAAAAGTTATTGCATCTGAGAAAGAAATGGAGATGCTAAGCCAAACATAGTGGTTTACTCGGTGGTTTCTTCTGTTCTTAGTGGCATGATAATGTGAATAAACCCTTCGTCTTTATTTGTTCTAAATACTCCTGGAGCAACGCTTTGTGAAAATTCCATAATAACCTCGGGTGAGTCGATATTATTTAAAAAATCAAGGATATATTTATAATTAAATGCAATCTTTATTTTCTCTCCTTTAAAAGAGTTTAGTTCTTGAAATATCTCAGTTTTTTTTGTTTGGTGAAACTTTGGCCTAAGATAAAGCCCCTCTCTTTGAATATCTAATATAACAACATCTGACTGGTCTCGGGCAAATACTGATATAAGCCGAAGGTTTTTTATTAAATCCTGCTTATTGGCTTCAATTTGTGTGGTAGAAATTTTTGGGATCACCTTTCCAAAGGGTGGAAATTCTCCTTCTAAAATCCTTGAATATAAAACAACCTCCCCAACCTCAAAAACAATAAGTTTTTGTTTTGTAGATATTCTAATAAGTACTTCTTTGCCTTTTTTTGTTAGTTTAATAATTTCACTTATTATGTTTGCGGGTATTATTGTTTCTGGAAATCCCTTCACTCTTTTCTCTTGGAATAATGAAAGCCTAAATCCATCTGTTGTTACAAGGCTTGTTTTCCCCTCGCTGTGAGAAAAATATACTCCTGTAAGAATGGGTCTTGTTTCGTCTTTTGACGCTGAAAATAAAACTGTGTTTGTTTTGTCTAGTTGTTCTTTAGAAAACTTATATTCTTCACCTTCTATGGTTGGAAGTGGTGGAAAGTCCTCTTTTGGGAAAATGTTAAAATACCCTTTTGTTTTTCCTTGTTGAATAACAAAATTATTCTCTTCGATATATGCTTGTACCTCTCCTGTGTTTAAAAAACCTAAAAACTCTAGTGTTTTTTTTATATCAAATACCACCTCTCCCTCTTTTTTAATGTTTGCTTTTATACTTACAGAAAGGAAGTCGTTGAGGTTGGTTGTTATAATTCTAATACCACTCTTCTTTATAGAAATATAACATCCTTGAATTGTTCGAATCGAAGGGGTTTTTGTTGAAATAAACCTTGAAGCTAATATAAGTTTTTCTTCAAGTTCTTCTTTAGATATTATTAATTCCATTCTTCGTTATTATATATAATAGTAGTTATAGTATGTGTGTATAAGTGTATAACAAGGTAGGTTGTATTATAAACGCCCCATTACACCATAATAAAACACCCCTCTTAATATCTGGATAAGTGTTTACCATCATGTTGATAACCCCAAAGACTCTATAATACCATCAACTTCCTGTCTAAAAGAATTATCTCTTAGTCTTTGTGTAGAAATCTTCCCGGCCCCGTGTATCACGGTGGTGTGGTCCTTTCTCTTAAGAATATATGCTATATCTTCAAGTTTTAACTTCATAATATTTCTTAAAATATACATTACCACCTGTCTTCCCCTTACAAACTCAGCCTTTCTTGATTCGCCCCTAATATTTGAGGGTTTTATATCATAGTATGAGGCTATAGCCCTTATTACATCCTGTGGTGATGTTTTATTAAGTATAGAATTTTCTCTCTTTTTTAACTCCCTTTCAGTAGTCTCAATAGATATTTTATTTGAAGCTGAATCTGATGACAGACTTATGGTTAATAATTTCAAGAGAGCACCTTCTAACTCTCTTGTGTCTTTGATTTTTTCAGCGATACGCTGGGCCGCATTCATGTCTATATCAATTTTTCGCTCTTGAGCCTTAATGAGTAGGATTGCGGTTCTTAATTCAAAATCAGGCTTTTGTATATCAATAATAAGTCCTCCAGAAAAGCGAGAGCTCAATCTGTTTTCAAGCTCTTTTATTTCTTTTGGAGGACGATCTGAGGTGAGTATTATTTGACCACCTTTCTGTACAATTGTATTAAATGTATGATAAAACTCTTCTTGTACATAGTTTTTTCCTGCAATAAACTGAACATCATCGATAATTAAAACATCAAGTGATCTATACTTTTTTCGGAGTTGTTGTGTGTTTTTTTCACGTATACACTCAACAAGGTCGTTTGTGAATTGCTCAGACGAACAAAAAAGCACTTTTTTCTTCACGTCACCATCTAGAATCCTATGTGCTACAGCTTGTGATAGATGTGTTTTTCCTACCCCAACATCCCCATATAAAAACAAAGGATTGTATGCGTGTCCCGGCTTATCTGCGACAGCTCGAGCAGCTGCATGTGCGATGTGATTTGATGGGGATACTGCGAAGTTTTCAAATGTAAATCGACTTTGAAGGTCAGCTTTTTTAATTATGTCCTCTTTAGCACCATAGAACTCGATTAATGGTAGGGGGACACTTTCCTTTCTTTGTTTTTTTTCCTTAGGGATAAATATTAACCTAAGTTTCTTATTTGTAAACTCAGCCAAACTTTTTTCAATCTCAGAAAGCCTTGTGTTTAAAAGCATTTTTGCTCCATTATTCTCACAAAGGACAACACACTCCTCGTTGGTGCTTTCCACGAGTTTTGTCTTTTTTAATACAGGGATAAATGCCGGAGATGTGTTTTTAGCTTCGTAATAAGAAATAAATGATGGCCAATCCATGAGTAATGTTGTGGATAACTTATCCACAAATGATAGTGAATAGTTATCCACATGTCAACCACAAAATAGTGTGGATAATTAGGGAAGACTATTTAAGTGTGTAGGATTGGCTTTTGAGGATACTAAATTCTTCAAAGATTTCTTTCGGATCTTCAAAGGAAATTTCGACATTATCAACGCGAGATATAGGAGAACCTTCTTTAATATGGTCAATCATGTCTTCTATTGCTTGTTTTTCACCTTGTATAACTACCTCTACACCCCCACTTGGTCCAAACACATCGGTGCGATCATACACGTTTCTTACCCAGCCTGATGTATGTGTAATTTTTGATTGAATTTTTGTCCATGCACGAAATCCAACCCCTATAACATCCCCTTTAATTAATAAATGCGCTTGTACTAACATATTTATTTAATTAAAACCCGAAGAATACGGATGAGAGCATTTTTCACACGAGGTACTGCCTACGGAAAATACTTCAGCCTCTCTGAGTCTGAGAAAATG